>JACCDV011050478.1_pt1 | contig 28913 bp, 24 predicted proteins | sample 7446131 | NCBI WGS metagenome assembly JACCDV01 (sample SAMN15323448, study PRJNA562643) | freshwater metagenome | isolation source: river surface water | place: USA:Blue River Watershed | collected 2017-08-17 | reverse complement strand
GTTAGATATACCCAATCCACAATTTCTTGATCTGACACATACCCCGAGACCAATTCAATCATTAAATTTCGAATTAGATTGACATTATTAGTCTTTAGAGCTGTCTCCAAATTAACTAATCTTTCCCGTAACTCAGGCCAACTAACAAAACCCTCATGAGCTTTCATTACTTTTTTATGCTGGGTTGACTCAGGATTGTTTCCAATTAATAGCTCTTCATAAAGCTTTTCACCAGGACGTAAACCCGTAATTTCAATCTCAATATCCCCGTCTGGATTATGTTCATCCTTGATGGTTAAACCAGATAATCTAATCATACGCTTAGCTAAATCAATAATTCTTATTGACTCACCCATGTCAAGAACAAAGACATCCCCCCCTTCAGACATAGCGCCTGCCTGTATCACTAATTGTGCAGCCTCAGGGATGGTCATGAAATATCGGGTCATTTCGGGATGCGTTAGTGTGATTGAGCCGCCATTTTGTATTTGCTGTCTAAATTTAGGAACAACAGAACCCGATGATCCCAAAACATTACCAAAACGAACCATCGAAAATTTAGTCAATGGCTTTTCAGCGGCAAGAGCTTGAAGAACCAGCTCTGCTAAACGCTTACTTGCCCCCATAACATTGGTCGGTCGCACCGCTTTATCTGTACTTATCAGAACAAAATCCGATACACCATGCTCAAGAGCCAGTTGAGCCGTTTTCAAAGTTCCAAAAACATTATTTTTAATGCCCTCAGCAGGGTTGTGCTCTACCAAAGGAACATGTTTATATGCTGCTGCATGGTAAACCGTGTGGGGATGCCAAGCCGAGAAAATCTCTCTCATACGCACTTCATCTTGAACAGATGCCATCAAGGGGGTTACTTCAACTCCAAATCCTATTTTTTTCTGTAATTCTTGATGAATAGCATATAAGGCAAACTCACTTTGCTCTACTAACAATAACTTAGCAGGTTTAATTGAAATGATTTGACGGCATAGCTCGCTACCTATTGACCCACCAGCCCCGGTCACCAACACAACTTTTTCTAATATATTTTTAGATAACAAAGATTCATCTGGAGCCACCGATTCACGACCCAGCAAATCATCAATATCCAACTCCCTGAGATCAGAAACGTTGACGTGCCCTTGAGCTAAGTCATTAAGACTAGGAAGAGTTCTGACCGAAACATGTGATTTACTAATTTGATTAATAATTTCAGCTCGTCTTTTTCGATTGATACTAGGTATTGCTAAAAGTACATCACTGATTTGATACCTATCAACCAACGCTGTTAATCTGCTTGGGTCGAATACTCGATAACCATTGATAGTATGGCCATAGAGTGATAGATCATCATCCAAAAAACCAACCACTTGCATCTCAAGACTGTTTCTTAAAGCACCGGCCAATTCCATTCCCGCTTGCCCAGCTCCGTAAATTAATACTTTTCGCCTTGAAACTCTTTTGAGTATTTTTAAATACTGATTACCCAACCAAAAACGAGCTAAAACTCTAGAGGCGACCACAAAGATTAAAAGAAGAATTGGCTGAATCAAACCAACTGTCCTAGGCACATCAGTAATACCTATCGCAGTGACAGCAGTAGCATATAGAATGCTATAAATTGAAGTGGCTTTTACAACTGCCAATAAGGCTGGCCAACCAGAGTACCTAAAGATAGCTCGATATAAACCTGAAACAATAAAAATAGGGACTGCAATTACTATAGAGAGATAAATTGCCCAAAGCGCATCACCAGATAAAAGTACAAACTCACCCAATCTTAGATAAAAAGCAAGCCAAACAGAAAGCGCACACAAACTGCAGTCCACAAAGATAGCAATTAATCTTTTAGAAATTCTTGGGATTTCTAAAAGCGTGTTACCCAGGTAACCAAAAATCTTAATCACTATTAGTCACAATCAATGATTTATATTAAGTATTTGTAGCTAATGCCATTACTTTTTTTAACACATCACACGTTTTGTTTATGGCGACTTCAGATAAAGTAGGGTGAACCATAAACATCAAACTTGTTTTACCCAGTTGAACTGCATTTTTTAAGGGGGTTGTAGGTCTTAAATTAGTATGATCAAAAGCTTTTTCTTTGTATATTTCTGAGCAAGCACCACCATAACAAGGAACCCCTTCAGCATTGATCTCCTCAATGATCTTCTCGCGCGACCAACCATCTTTTAATTTTTCAGGCACCACATAAACATAACATTTATAGGCGCCATGTTCGATATGTTCAGGAATTACTCCGACTCTTAGCCCATTGATGTTACTTGCTGTGATCCAAATTTTCTTGGCATTTTTTAATCGTGCATCATGCCAATTTGACATTCGCTTTAGCTGAATTCGACCAATCACAGCCTGCATTTCCAACATACGCCAATTAGTGCCAAAACTTTCATGTAACCATCTAAATCCCTTTGGATGGCTCCTGTGATAGATGGCATCATAGCTCTTACCATGGTCCTTATATTCCCACATAAAGCGCCAAAAATTTTCATCATTAGTCGTCACCATGCCACCTTCCCCACCAGTGGTCATGATTTTATCTTGGCAAAAACTCCATGCGCTTATATGGCCAATACTACCTACAGATCTACCTTTATATTTAGCGCCATGACCTTGAGCGCAATCTTCGATGACTTTTATATTATGGTTTTTTGCCAAACTCATAATAGGGTCCATATCGCAAGGGAACCCCCCTAAGTGGACGCAAATAACTGCTTTAGTTTTATTACTGATTACCTTCTTAATTGATTCGGCAGTAATATTGCCGCTTTGCAAATCGACATCAGCAAAAATAGGAGTTGCTCCAGCATTAACTACCGAAGAAACGCTAGCAATAAATGATCTTGGCGTTACGACGACCTCATCGCCTGGGCCCACACCCAAAGCCTTTAATGCCAATTCTAATGCGACTGTTCCATTGGTTAATGAAATTGCATATTTAGAGTCAGACCATATAGCGAACTCTTTTTCAAATTCGCGGCACTCTTCACCCGTCCAGTAATTAACTTTATTGGACAATAAAACTCTCTGAACGGCAAAAGCCTCCTCCTCTGAAAAATTAGGCCATGAAGAAAAAATACCACCCGAAATGTTATCCATATACACCCTATCAATGAATACTTTTTGCGGGATTACCCACGACAACTAAACCATCAGATACATCAGAAACCACAACAGCGCCGGCTCCAATCATAACCTCTAGGCCAATTTTTATATCTTGCTTGACTGAAGCTCCAATCCCTACCCAACTTTTCTCCCCAACACAAACAGCTCCTGACAAATTAGCACCTGGACAAATATGAACGGCACTAGCAATATGAGAATCGTGATCAACCGTTGCTCCAACGTTGATGATGCAAGCATCACCTATGTCAGCATCAACATTAATAACCGCATTTGCCAGTACAACTGATCCAATTCCGACTTTTGCATAAATACTTACTTGGGCTGAGGGATGAACAAGACTCACGAGTTTGGCTCTTTGTTCAACGAGCATGAGATGCTTTTGCCATCGCACTTGATTGTCCCCAATCGCAACAATAACACCATCATATTGATTGAGGTTTTTTATCAACAACTGATCATCTCCTACAATAGGCCAATGACTATTTTTCTCTCGCACTGGCCAGCTTGAGTCATAAAAATGAATCACATCCCAACCAGCTGCCAAGGCGGTATCAGCAACAACCTTACCATGACCACCAGCACCCAAAATGGCTAAACATTTCATATTTATTGGCCCTTAAATTTTGGCATCGTCACTTCACCTTTTGCAGCAACACCTTCACGCTTAATAACTTTTTTTATGGTGATCATCAAGATTTTTAAATCTAACAAAATTGAGTGATGATTAACATACCAAACATCAAGCTTAAAGCGCTCATCCCAACTAAGTAAATTTCTACCATTGACTTGCGCCCATCCAGTAATACCAGGACGCACCTCATGCCTACGATATTGTTCTTCGGTATACAAGGGTAAATATTCCATAAGCAATGGTCGAGGGCCCACTAAACTCATATCTCCTTTTAGAACATTCCAAAGTTCAGGTAACTCATCAAGACTTGTTCTTCTGAGAATCTGCCCAAATGGCGTTAAACGATCTTCATCACTCAATAAATCACCATATTCATCAAGCGCATCAGTCATTGTTCTGAATTTATATAAGGTAAAAGGCGCACCATTAAGACCCGGTCTAATTTGAGTAAAAAGTATTGGCGAACCAAGCTTTATGCGAACCGTGATAGCCAAAATTATCAGCGGAAACAGCAATAGAAATATCAGAGTAAATGCCGCTAAGATGTCAAAAAATCTTTTCACCGTGATAACTCATTCAATGGGTTATTTGGAAGAAGAATCTCCAGATAATCTTTTGCCAATCTTTGATAACTTCGATTTTCAAAAATCCAAGATTTACCACGAAGACCTATCTCAGCAAGATCAGAATGACTCATATTTGCATAATGTTCAATCTCACCTTTCAAAGATTCGACATCGCCAGCTGGCACGTAAGTGCCACAATTAGCTTCATTGATCATAGATGGAAAACCGGTATATGAGGCAATGATTGGCTTTCCTGAAACCATATAGTCAATAACTTTATTCAATGACTGACCATACTGCCATACTTTTGAAATATGCACTGAAAAATACAACAAATCACACCTGGCTAACACTGATTGAACCATTGTTGTTGATACACGCGGTGCAAACGTCAGATTATCTAGATGTTTGTATTTTTCAACATAACCGTTTCGTAGATCACCATCGCCGACCAATAAGAAATGAATTCCATCATGATTTTTCATGTTTTGCGCACATTCAAAAAAAGCATCCAATGCATTAGTGATACCAATTGAACCCACATAGGCAATGATGAATTTATTTTTAGGGAAATTTTTATCCACATAATCCTGAGGTAATTCTTCCGCGGCGCCTGATGTTAATTGATCCACTCCCATAGGGATGCAATGCGTGACTTTCGAATAACCCAATACTTCACAAACATGCTCACCTAAATTTGGCATCGTCCCCACAATCGCATCAGCATATTTGTACCCAATACGTTCAACAATACCTAAAACTAATACGAATGGATTCCAGGGTTTAAAGCCACCCTCTTCAATAATTGTTAAGGGCCAAATATCACGAACCTCAAAAATCAATCGGCACTTATATCTTATTTTCCATAAGAGGCCATTCAGAATGGTGAGCAAAGAGAGGCTGGAAACTATAACTACATCTGGTTTTTTAAACTTTTGATTTGGCATAAGCAACAATCGCCACTCAAAATGTAACCAACTCAAAATACGTAGCATTGATTTTGCAGCAGAGTATTTCATCGTTCGCACCCAACATAGTTGAATACCGTCCACATCTTGAAATAAGTAGTTTGAATTCATTAGCGGAGGCTTGGCTAAATGATTGGAATCAGAGGTGATGATGGTAACTTTGTGCCCCATACTCGCCAACTCTTTCATAAGCAAGTACCCACGCCCGCCCACAGTGCCAAGCCCTGGTGGAGCAACATATTTTGAAACATACCAGATGGATGCAGTCATACTCTACTTAATGCTCATACAACTTAGGAATGACATTGATGACTGGTATCACCTTATCAAAATCCATCCCAATGGCATCTAAGTACCATTTGATGTTCGGATAACGAGGTTGGTTTTCATCTTGAACCAATGCCAAAGCATCTTCTCGCGTCAGATCACCTTCACGAATTTGGTTACTTCTGAATGTATCATGCTCAGTAAAGCCTGCCACCGTATAGTAAATATAGTTATATATAGCAGCTGTTCCATCGCCAATTCGCCAGGTTGTATTCGTATCAGGCGCAATCTCCCAGTCATACTGATTAATTAAGGTTTCGTCGATGATTTTTTCATCCCAGCGCCAGTAATCAAAGATATGGTAGTAGTCGGTCTTCTCATTAAAACTTCGGTAATATTCACCAGATAATGTGTCCCACAATGAACTATTGAAATACCCTGGGCTTTGAGACATAGCTTTGAATCTTAACCACTGGTAACGTAATTGTTTAAGCGCGCCGTGAGAATAAACTCGCTCTTCCGCAAAATCTGGTGGCACCCCCAGAAAACCTGCTTTAAAGTGAGTTACCTCTAGTGGGTTCACCCCCCATAAATTGAGAGATATTCCAGTTTGCTGCTTAACAGTCTCGACGTGCTGGAAAAAGTGCTTATCACCAGCAGTCAAAATACTGACCATACCTAAATGTGGTGACTTCAACCAAGCTGCCAAGTTCATGGCGATGTTATGGCGTTTTTTAGCAATATCATCAGCCACGATAATATTTTCAATCCCTAGCTCAGCACTCATTCGGCTGATATTACGCCTGCCGAGATCAGTGACCATGCCCCAATCATAGGTGTAAGTGACTGGCTTCATTTTTAGTTCTTTGGCTATCAAATGAAGTCCGTAACAACTATCACGCCCACCCGAAAAAGGCACAATACAGTCGTCGCCATTTTCCCGTCGGAATGGCTCCACCAAATTAAACAACTCTTCAACTGGTCGTGGACGATTGCGAGGCTTGTAATGATGGCAATAGTTACAAACGCCTGCTTCATCAAATTGAATAAAAGGCATCGTTTCCGGAAGAATGCAACGAGTACAACGTCTACCCGTGTAACACTTGTACTCAAGCATTTTTTCTTCAGCGTTATTAGCGCCCAGACCAGGAATTAAATTCTTCGTTTGCTCAGAATGCTCATGAACTATTAGCTGATCATCAGACTTGGGAATATCAATCACCAAGCCATCAACTCGAACCTGCGTTACTGAATCACAAGCTAATTTTCTCAGCGGATAGCTCTCGGAGGCAAAATAGTGCGCCCCATCTTTAATACCGTGGTAAAGGCTACCATTATTTGAAAACAAACAAAGTTTTCCTAATTTTGGCAAAGCTAAAGCACAAGCCACCACGCCCTTACATAAATCTAAAACACGAGCGGCGATATGTTCAACCTGGCCACCTTTTTCAAGGTGATCGGCCGCAATAGCAGCAATAATTTCAGTATCAATTTCTTGATGCTTTGTTTTACCAATTAGAGCCCACAACTCATCATCATTCACCACGATTCCATTATGAATAACACATACAGAATCACGATAAACAGGTTGATTATCAGCCAAGCCATTTGTAATCAAACGGCTATGGCCCATTGCAAAACCAGAATTATTAGTATTCACCCTTTTAAGCAAAGAGGTTATGGCTTGATTGGCTCGATGAAGTACGTAGCCTTTTGAATGGCTGATGAATAATCCGCTCGAGTCTTTACCACGTTGCTCAGAATGTTCTGCAAGTGAGCGCAAATCAGAGCCAACTATTGTTTTATTTGAGATGATTCCAAAAATTCCGCACATGAATTATTTCCTTAGCTGCCGAATCACTCTTTTATTGTGTAATTTTGTTCATAGGGTTTAAAACCTTGATCATTCACATCGACATCCAAAAAATATTCTGACTTTGTGACTTCCAATTAAGCAAATGACATTACACATGTTGGCATCAAAATACTATTTTAATGAACTAAGACTTCTTGAAGTTCATCATAAGTAGCAATCGCATTTAATGTAACTCTAGCACTAATGAATTTTGAACTTCTGATTAAAGCCGTCAAAATTACTCTCACTTATCGCGATAAAGTTTTTTTATAAAATGCAAGTAATTTGGACTCCTCAATTGACCAATTGTAACTCTGGAAGATTGCTCGTCGACCGTTCTCCCCCATCTGACGAGATTTATCAGGATGCTGAACCAAAAAGTCAATGGCTTTAGCAATTGCAATCGGATCCATGGGATTCACATTCAAGCCACACTGATTATCCAACAATATTTTTTTCCATAAAGGAAAATCTGATGCAATTACTGGAATACCTGCTGCCATATACTCAAACATCTTAACTGGCAGAGCATCAAGATAATTTGCAACTGGATGCAAAGTAACCAACCCCGCCACCGACCTACTTAACACGTGACGCACTTCAGCACGCCCTACGAAGCCATACTCATTAACAGAATTCCAACTAGGCATTCTCTTACACATCTTTTCAATATCAGGCTCATAAAAAAGGCCGCACAAATTAAGGCGGATTTCACTACGGACCAGACTCATGGCCTGTAAAATCTCAATAACGCCCCGGATACGTCCAATACCACCAATATAAGCAATCTCAGTGGCTTTTTCTCCCCAATGTAGACGAACATCTAGCTCGCCCAACAATGGAAAGTTATTAATATCTATAGAATTGGAGTTAATCAGTAAAAACTTATCCCTAATAAATGGCGTAGCTGCAATAACTCCGTCAAAGCGACGGCAAGCCCACGACTCATAAATCTTAAATACTTTTGATAATATATTCAGGACAGGCTTACTCAGATATGGCTTGCTCATCAATTGGATAGGTATATCCTCATGGGAATCAAACACTACACATTTACCCATACGCTTTAGTTTCAAACCAATCGGAATTAATTCAGGATCATGAATATGGTAAAGATCAGCTTTAAGAGATGCAGCCTTTTGAAAGACTCGAAAAGGAACATTTACGATACGATCAATCCGACTACTACTTGAACCAACATCGAAGATTTGTACACCTTTAAGGATTTCATCAGCAAGGCCGTCAGCCACAATCAATGAGACACGAAAATTTGCTTTCACTAGTGAGAGACACATTTTATGGAAAATGCGAGTGTCGACTCTACTGTGAGCAGACGTTAAATGTACTATGTGAGAGTCAAAGTTGACCATAAAGTTCTTTTAGCACTTTTTCTTGCTCTTCCCAACAGTATTTTTGGCGCACTCGTTTTACGTTGGCCCGAATCGCAGAAATATTCAAGTTGACAGCATAATTTAAAACCGCCTGAAAACCATCCAAGGAATTACTCTCAGCAACAATACCAATAGATTCAAACTCCACGAAACGACGCATTTCGAAATTATTTGATGTCAAAACAGGGAGGCCTGCCATTAAGTATTCAAATAACTTATTTGGTAAACAATAACGATAACTTAAACATACATCCTCAATGAATGAAATACCGAAATCTGCCGAACTCGTATAATCAAGGAGATTAATTGGGGATACCGCAGGGTGATAAAAAATATTTTGGTTATGATTTGCGTAGTTTTGAACCAATCCTTCCAAAGGTCCATGACCCATACATACCAGTACACAGTCGTGATCTGTGCGTAACTCAAAGGTTTTTAACAATATCTCAATACCACGCCCGCCACTCAACCCGCCTTGATAAAGAAAAATCAACTGATTACTTCCAATTCCAAAATGTTGGCGATAAATGTCATTTTTTTTCTGCTCAATGTAAGCCGGACAATTCAGCACTAAATTAGGCTTTTTAATTTTATAAAGTCGGGAATATTCGTTTGCAATACTATCACTCACTACTATAACTTGACTTGCAAAACGAATCAAAAACTTTTCAAGAAAATACTTTACCTTAATCGATAGATATGATTGATATGGCACATCATTGATAGCGAATTCATGTGAGTCATAAATAAGCTTCTGGCTTGGATTAAATGCTTTTGAGAAAACTCCAACAAAAAGTCCACCTAAATCATTACAGTGAATGATTTTTTCTCTCCTATAACCTATAACAAAACGAATGGAGAACTCTAAAAACTTGATAAGTTTAATCAAATTTATTCTAGGCCACGATCTTGATGAAAGTCTAATGCGATGAACGGATACACCATCCACCCTTTCTCGCTCTTGTAAATTTTTGTTGTGTATCGCTACCACAAGAATTTCATATCCCATGCATTGCAAGGACCTACTTGTCTTTAACACCCGACTATCGTGTCTAAAATCATTTAGAACAAGATTAATGATTTTCATTCAATTATTAATTATTAAAAAATTTTGAATACCATCGAATAAAATTAATCCAACGCCATAAACGCCAAGAAAACTTGGCATGACCAGCAATTACTGCATCAAATTCAAGGAGCATTTCTTTTTGATTCAAAAATGGAATTCCAGCGTCAACAGAAAGCCATTTTCTTAAAGTAAATCTCATTTCTGTAAACCATTCCAGCTCTGGCGTTTGAAATCCAATTTTGTCTCTTCTATCAAGAATTTCGTCAGGAACAATTCCCCTCATCGCTGCCCTAAATACGCATTTAGTCTCACCGCTATGTGAAATTAGAAAGTGTTCCGGCATCGAAAGTAAAAGATTAACCATATTGAGCGTTAAAAAAGGTACGCGACTTTCAATGCTGAATCGCATTGAGTTTCTATCACCATGACGTAGCAAACTTAAAACACCTCGCTTTGACAATGACAAAGCCAGCTCATCAATCAATCGACGACCCTTAGTATTAGTTTCAGGTCTTATTCTGTTTTTATTCAGAACAACATCCTTATTAATCAGAGGAGATGTGTTAATCCATTTTGGCACCGCTGACTTACCATCAATAGTCCGTAAAGCTTCATACAATGAACCATCTGTTAATTCGGAAATTAGGTCTTTTACTGCCACAAAGCGACTTCGACCAGGCCAATTTGCCCAATTGTTCAGAAAGTTCAAGGCGTCTGAAAAACGGTTGGTCTCTAAAAGGCTTTTCAATCGTTGCCCTGGATATCCACTATATCCAGCCAACATTTCATCAGCACCCTGTCCATCCAATGTAACTGTAATTCCCTTCTCATGAGCCAATTGGTAGACGCGATATTGAGCATAAATACTGGTGCTACCAAACGGCTCCCCTTGTGTGCTGATCATATCGTCTATATCACGTTCTAACTCTTGATGGTTTAGACTTACTTTGTGAGATTTAGATCCAACATAAGCATTAACTCGATCTACCCAATACTCCTCATTAATATCATCTCTTTTTGATATGTAACTGAAAGTGTGGATATCAAGATCAGGCTCCACATATCGCATTGCACAAACTACTGCTGAGGAATCTATTCCGCCAGATAAAGCAGCCCCTATAGGTACATCACTCCTTAAATGAAAGCGAATATTTTCCAAAAAATTTTCTCGCACCTGTTCGACTGCATCATCAAATCTCCAGCCTATTCGCTCTTCAACTTGGGGCTGCCACCAGCGCTGTAGACTAGTGAATTTTCCAGTTGCAGCATTAATTTCTAACCAATGGCCTGGTGGCAGATGATGAATTCCAGCATAAAAAGTTTCAGAGGTACTATCATAGTCCCCGTGCACTAGATAGTCATAAGAACGCTGCCAATTCAAATTGGGCTTACTGGGTAAAAGCTCCAGCAAGCCAGGCAATTCTGATGCAAAAGAAAAACACCCATCTTCTTGATAATAAAAGAAAGGCTTAATACCAAATGCATCGCGAACACAGGTAATTGTTTGATCACGTCTATCAAACATCGCAAACGCAAACATACCAGTAAAACGGGGAAGACATGCTGCCCCCCAGTGCGACCATGCAATTAAAAGGACCTCAGTATCGGAATCTGATTGAAAATTATGGCCATAAGATTTAAGCTCTTCTCGTAGCTCACGGTAATTGTATATTTCACCGTTATAAACAACTACAAAACGCCCATCATTAGAATGCATGGGCTGGTGTCCATTAGAAGAAAGATCAATTACTGATAAACGTGTATGACCTAATATCAACTCAAATGGAGGTATATCATTCCTTCTTGAAATATCAAATGTCTCAAAAGCTTTGTCATCTGGGCCGCGACGCCGCAACGCATGTAGTGTAGACACCAGCCGAGCATTTTGAATAATCTTGTCAATCGAATTTTTGGCAGATAGAGTGCCGAATATCCCACACATTAAGTTTTTTACTCCAAAATTCAAAAACGCAATTGAAAATTCATGCCACTAAGAACGAATTAAAATTCGTTGCCTAAAAAAATTCCAAACCCATAAAATTTCATCACGTTGAATTAGCTTAATTTTTAGGGCAATTAAAGGAAAACTTAATAAAGTAAATAAACTCGCTGCAAAACGAACTGAATCAGACAAATTAAGATAGTAAAATACTCCAATGATTATTGAAGTAATTAATACAGAAATAATAATAGGATTCCATCGATGAGGTATAGGATAGTATCTCTGACCAATCACAACATACATTGTAAAAATGCAGAAATAACTCACCATAGTAGCCATAGCGGCTCCTGTAATTCCGATAAGCGGAATGAGCCAATAATTAAGTCCTACATTTAATAGGCAACCAATAATATTTATTAAAAAAGTTAAATATGTTTTTTTTGCTATGCCAATACCCGGTGAAAAAATATACATATTACTTAATAAGATAGCTGGAACCAAGAAAACTACAACAATGGACGCGTCATAAAAATCCGGCGATGCAATAATAATAAGAATATCAACGGCAAAAAGCGTTAAGAATAAAAATATCATTAACCCAAAAAATAAAAATATTCGGAAGATTTTTGCTACTTGCTCAGGTGTGCCCGGATTTTGAAAAGATGAATAAATCAATGGTGTTAATGCACCTTGAAAGCCAATCATAATCAAGGATCCGATAGACGCTAATCGATAGCCCATTCCATAAAGTCCCACCTCATAAATACTCAAAAAATGGTTAATCATCATGCGATCCACATAGAGACTAACCCAAATAGCAATACCTGAGAATACAAGAGGCATGGAAAAATATAGCATTTCCTTCAGCTGATTATTACTAAAACGAAATTGATAACTACTTCTTAGTAGCCACCACAATCCTAAAACTGTTGCTAATGCACTGCCTGATAGCATACCGACCAAAATTCCGAGCAAACCCCACTGCAGAAAATATGTAAGCCATACAGAAATTCCTGCTGTGACAACAGTCATTGTTATGCTAACAATCGCATAGTGGAAAGTCCGTAGCTCCCAGCGAAACTGATTCTGAATCAGATAAAAGATGCCACTGACAAAAATATAAATAACACCTATTTGAAATTCCAACTGAAGACCAACTTGACCCATAATCAACTCTGCCAATCTAGCGGAAAATAGAAATACAATTCCCAAGAAAATGACATAGCAGCCAAATGTAAACCAAAATGCTGAAGAGGCGTATAGCATTTTTCGTTCTAGATTTGATTCTGACGCATAAAATCTAGCAACGCCTTGTGAAACTTCAAGCGCAATTGTTACGTTCACGATTGAAGCAAAAATAATAAATAAATCAAGCGAACCAAAATCTGCCGGATTCAACACACGTGTGTAGAGCGGAATCAAAATAAAATTTAAGCCCCGCGAAATAAATGCGGGTATTACGTAAAGTACACTATCTTTAAGAAACCTTCTAAGCATTTTTGGATTCTGACCCCTCAAACTCCGCAAACTCCAAAAATGCTTTTTGAAAATCTGGGCGATGAGATAACTGCAATGACTTTGCACCATATAATCCAACTAACTCTCGAATATTTGCTTTTGTACATTCGAGTGATTGCCCACCACCCTCAAAGTAAGCAACATCTCTTGGATCTAGCCACCACTCATCTGGGATATCTCCCTTAATTATCCTAAGATAACGCCTGGCCACTTCCTTTGCATTCCACTTTTCACGAACAAATACTTGGGCCTCACGCCCCAACCTCTCACGCTCTTCTTTATTAATAATTAAATCCTCAATTGCATTTTCAATACAATCGGGATGACATATTTTTGAAGGTGGCCACATTCCCTCAGGAACAAACTGACGGAGAGCCTCCAACCCATACCCCCCTACCACAGAGGGTTTTCCAAACCATGCGGACTCCGCAGCGAACCCGGCCATTGGAGTGCAAGAGTAAACCTGATCAACCACAAAGTCACATTTTTGAATTTCTTCTAATACTTCAGCAAAAGGTTTTCCATGAATAATAATGAAATCTATACAATAACCACGGGCTTTAAGTTTATCAATGGCGACTTTAATGATGTCAGTACCTTTTCCAGCAGGATGACTGGGAGAATGTAGAATCCGAATATTTTTTTGTAAATTTTTCTTAGAAAATACTTCACAATAGAAATTATTAGCGTTTAATTGATCTAAATTAATTGGCAGGCCTATTGCAAAAAAGTTAATCTGTCGCAAACTAGAAAAGTACGCTGTAATGAAGGGCGCACCGACGATCGCAGTAGCATACTTTTCGTGTTTTTCAAATCGATATTTGATATATCTTGTAGATTGATAAATGAAACTTATAGGTGGTTTGATCCCTTTTTTAGAGCGAATGAATCCATCAATATAGGGTGGCCGAGCATCTGAACCATGAAAATTTGAAATTACAATTTTTTTTAATAAACGTAGTAGGATTAAATCTATATTTCCACGAAATAATGATTGGCCGTATCCAAAAATAAAGGCATCATATTTAAAAATGGCGCATATAGCCCAAATATGCGCAAGGATTGCTCCAGGCATACGCAAAAATAAATGGGGGAAAAAAGGCCAATGGATTTTTCTTGAAAAACTATTGAACCAGTCTGCTAGCTTCAATATATTGGGCTTTAAAGATTCACCCCCGTATTCATATGGGTGAGGTATAAAACTAAAAAAATCGCAATCAACCCCAAGACTTCTAAATCCCTCGTTTAGATTTGAGTAGAATCCCGCAATTTCTATAGGCCCAACAAATATTCGTATTCTTTTATTCATTTTTAATTTCATAGGCTAATTCGGTTGATTCAAATTCAGATACAGCATATTTTTGAAAATTATGAAACCCTATTTAGGGAGATTTGCACCATAAACTCTTTATAAACCAGCGGCTTAATCGACTTTCATCCTAAAAATTTATTTCTAAACCTTAAAATTTTTATTCTAGATTGTTGTTTAGGTTACATGGCAATGTCTCATATACTGGATACAATTCGTTACATCTCAGCTCTTGGCATAACTAAAAAAGCATTACCCTGCTTCATATTGTCATAGGATGTAATTCGTTCAACGAATTGGTTTCTTCAAAATGCTTTTTGCGAGAAGAGTTTCAGCATTGGCTATCTCCTCTACCCCACACCATATCCGCCCTTCTTTGGCTTTGACCCAACTCACGAAGCCGGCTTTGGATTCTAATTCCATAATGGCACTCTCATCTGCAGATGAGTCCCCAATCATTACTATATTTAATTCTCTAGGAAGCAACTCTAGCAATGAAATTGCTCTCTCAAGTGGGGCGCTACTTGGTTTAGCACGACGACCAAACTCTCGAGTGACTATAGTGGCACTCTCATAGACATTACTCGGAAGACATGCTCGCAAAGCCCGATTTGTGACTGATACACCATTATTTGTGACTATAGCTTGAGGTACGCCAGCAAATGTTAAATCGATAAACAACTCAATCAAGCTATCGTGAAACCGAAAGCCAGTAGTGTCGGAATTTTCCCACTGATCAAGTAGATCGTATACGCGACAACCTAGCTTTTGAGCAGCCAAAATATCAACCGCCCCAAACTCCTCAAGTACATTTTCAATTCCTGATAGCATTGGACTCAACTTGGGGTAGAGATTATATTTGGCAAACTCCACCATTAAGCGTGACTTCCATATCTGAATGGATTCAACATTTATAAGTATATCCAGCAGAGTTCTGTCGAGATCCCAAAGAATAACTTGATTCTGTGAATAAGATGTCATTAAGAATGTCCTTTTCTTATCCGATCAGTAATCACGCAGCCAGCAAAGCGAAGTGCTGTCAACCCAATGGTCGGCGACGGCAATTCCATAGTTTGCCCAAGAGCCTGCACGCACGCAGCCAATGGTAAATTTAGACCTGCGGCAACTGTCAGATGAATAGTCCCTGGAATGCGAGGATTGATTTCCAATAACCGCGGTATTCCAGCGGCATCCCGTCGAAACTGCACATTATTTACATAGCTTAGTCCTGTGGCAGCAATCACACTACGGGCTGCTTCCTCAACATCTGGAGCTGATACAACAGTCGTTTCGGTAGCCATACCTAGGGCTGCTCGTAGCCGTTTTCGAACAACACAGGCCAAAATTTCGCCATTTCTAGAAAGAACATCAACACTAAACTCATCCCCCGGCAGATATGCCATGACAAGTCTTGGCCAAGACGAAGCCGATGCAAAAAAGAGATCTTGAAACAACAACGAAACCCATGGAGCATAAGGATCCATACATGCGTGTTCAAATACGGCAGTAGGAATCCATGATCGGCCAGATGCCGGCGCAGAGTCACTCAACGGGTGGCCAATACACAACATACCCTGAGCACCTGTACCCACATCACTCTTAAGTAAAGCTGCGCCATAAGACTCGATAGTTCTCTTGAGTGCAGCTATCGCCTCATCCAGATTTTGAACCACAGAATAGTTACCCAGCAACTCTTTGGCTGATTGAAGATGTCGAAACAGATTTACCTTTCGATTGCTAATTCGTACAGAATGTGCGGAAGAAACAACAATTTTTACACCTTTCAGTGCGCGTTGAACCTCAGGGTCTGCAAAATAATCCTGATCTGAGGTTGAAAGTGGGTAGATTAAATCTACACTATAGTCAGAACACAATCGTTGAATAGTTGGAAGATATTTAGTGTCACTACGGCATGGCACAACCTCAGCTGCATCACAAACCCATAGTCCAGCTGCAGCCTCTCTGACATCAGTGCCAATGAGGACCCATTCAGGAGCTCGAGAGCGCAAGTCACTAACAAACCCATGAATAGCTTCATTTCCAGCACTAGTAAAAAGTATTGTTATACGATCACGAAGACATTGTGGAGGGTTCATCGAATACACCCTCCAGCACATCTACGATTCATAAGATTCTTTGTTACTGTCATTTGCTATTTTCATGATTTATTCGCTAAAGTAAGGAGTTCTATCAATCGATTTCTTGTGCCATAACCCTGATAGCGATACTTAATCAGTTCTTTAGGCAGGTGATGAATATGCCGTGTTTTTTCATAACGTTCTAAAGACTCAGTATTAAGAAAAACATGGATAGGATGGAAATTAAAAACAAGCATACCATTCCTTCGCAGTAAAGCTTTGAAATCATCAGCACCACCACCTTTGATACACCATAATTCATCTGAAAAACAGTAAGGAACCTTGACTAAACCAATTTCAAGGCAGAATGGTTTCAGCTCAAAGCCTGAATAACTTGGTAGATAATCATTAGAGTCATGGCTCAAACCAAACTTCATGAAGAGTTTATAAAGCATGGAAGATTGCACAAGGCTATGGCTTCTTACTGATCTCGCTTCAGGGACGATCTCCAATAAGTTACCAAGAATTTCAGCAGCCGTCCCCCGTTCTGAGCCATCAAGCAAACGGTTAAAATTCGGATGAATACCTAAATCCCACTTAACCCGATTCTTTCGCAAATCAGCCAGCATATCTGTCATATGCGTGATAAACCAAGTGATAGGTAAATCGTAGATGCTTACTAGATCAATCGTATCGCGCAAGACATCATCGTGCGCCCAATCAACGTCAAATGTCAAAAACAAACGATTCCATGTAGCCGGTTTGTCTACATCCACTGATCTTACAAGCCCAAAAAAATTAGATCTCATCAGATTCATCACTTAACTTTTCAGGACGCCAGAGTCGAATACAAACCTTTTGTCCTTCATGTATAAAAAAAGCAGGGAAATCGTCCGGATCACACGATCGAATTTGGTCAAACAATTCACTAAGTGGGAGTGAAGGATCTATCTCCGAGTTTGCTGGTGTGCGCTTCTTTGGAAACTCAGTTGCAAGGCGTTCGTCTTGCGATTGCGGTTTAACGCAAGCAGCAATGGCCTTAAGGGCATCCATAACCAGTTGTGGTTCGGTCGCATAAACCTTACGTTGCAAAGATCGAATAGTGTCGAAGGCTGTCAGCGGTATCCGACTCTGCGCAACGATATCTCCTCGATCCATCTCGGCTGTCAAATGGTGGATTGTAGAGCCACTTTCGCGCTCTCCATTAATCAATATATACGCCCCAGTAGTAGGTCCACGGTAGCGAGGCAACAAAGTAGGGTGAACATTCAGCGCTGGCTGAAATAAAGTTAGTAATTTTTCCGGGATTAAATATGGAAAGCCGATGGATATCAATGCGTTACCCTTAAAAGGGCTGAGAGCATCTTCTATTCCGACCCTATCAACCTCCACAAGATTGCACGAAAAGGTCTTTAGTTTTTCAACTATTAAGTCTAACTTCGAATTACGATGCAATGGAACAACTATAGCAAGGACGTTTACACCCTCAGCTAACAAGCGTTCTATACAGGCTTCGCGGCCAACCCCACCAAACAGAACAATCCAATTCTTGCTACTTATCATCATTGCGCCAAGGCCGAATATGGAACGCTATAAAACCAAGGATAGCCCTGCAACAGAGTTTTTCGACTGATGCGATTAAGAATCTGAATATCAGGGAAAACTCGGGTGTAATATTGGTATGGATAGTCTTGAGTACCCCATCGAGACTTAAAGTCGTAAACACCATCCTGGGTTAGCCAAGTACCGCCCCAATTCCATTGTTTGGATTGACGCTGAAGAACTGCGTCAAGCATACCAAGGTAAATTAATGCACTCAAAGGCTGCGCAGCTCTCCAGCCTTCCAAAGTTGCAGGACAAAAATAATCAACATAGTCCTTAAAATATAAAAGCAATAACGCACTTACTATTTCACCAGCGGTAGTTCGAGCTGTATAAATTCGATAATCTTTGTCATAGACCATTTGACTTGATATAGATTTGAAAAATCTTAATGGTTTTACCGCACCTCCAATTGCTAAAATATTCTGCTCATGAATAGAATGCAGAGCTCTCAATGTTTGTAAACTATCATCATGACCAAATATAAGGCCACTTTTTAGCCCCTTGCGCACATGATTTCGCGTTTTAGTATGAAAAGAAGATATGAGATTTTCACTAACTCTTTCAGGTGTATCTATTTCGGGTAATGTAGATATCTGCCCGATACGTTGATCACTCAACTGAAAATTCAAAGAGTTTTTAAAGAGAGTTTCATTACTAAAAAACGGAGTATCAATAACTGTTGCGAATGATGCGTTATTCTTCTCGCACAATTTCATAAACCCATCGACAATTAACATTACCACATCACGAGAGGCATTTGGGTGTAATAATATGCTTCCATGACTACCAAAAAATGGTAGTGAATTAATCACCACTCCATATGGACCATCAGTTAGGAAACAGGGTAATGCAGCAACCACCTGATTTCCATTAAATGCAAGTAAATAGTGATCCTCAACTGAGGATGGAAGAAATTCTTTTAAAAATCTTCGATACGCTAGCGAATGGTATACCATGGCCGCAGGACATACCTCTAAAAAATCTTCATAGTTAGTTATGTGATGATTAGTTAATTTAATTAGCTTAAGTGACATAAAAAACTTCTTTTAGGGCTTTCACAACTTTTGCGTACTCTAGATTGGTTATCGAAGGGTAAAAGGGAATTGATACAAGTTGATTAAATAGTCTTGTGGCACACGGATAATTTCTATCATCTAGACCCATTCGACGATGCAACAATTCATCTACGCCACGGCGAGCATGTACACCATTAGCAAGCAGTGAGGCTTGAGCATTTTCAAAAGCCTGACTTGTTCGAAGCGTATACCGAAATAAAAATTGAGGTATACCAATGTAGCCTGGCGACGCTGTTAATAGTTTACAGGTGGTTTCATGATAAATTGCCAGCAACTCTTGCCTTCGAATCAGAAAGGTTTCATAGCGTTTTATTTGTGCAAGACCCAATCCGGCCTGCAAATCAGACATGATAAATGTTCCAGTAACATTATTTTGATTCACCGGATGTGCAAGATTTTTAGCCAAATCCAACAAACGAGGATTGTTAACAACCAACATCCCCCCTTCGCCAGTGGTCATACACTTTGTCGCATGGAAAGACAAGATTCCAAGATCACCCATCGTGCCAGCAGATCGTCCATAAACCTTCAAACCAAAGGCCTGACAAGCATCTTCTATAATCGGAAAGCCTAAATTAGAGATGCTGTCGATGTCGCATGGATGACCAAACATGTGTACCGCGATTATTGCTCGTGTTTTCGGGGTAAGAACTGCCCTAACCGTCTGAACTGTAATAACCCCACTGTCATCAACATCACATAGGCTAGGCTCAGCACCACTAGCCTTAACTGCAGAAAGTACGCTACAACATACATAAGTTGGCAGGACTACTTCATCACCTTCACCAATACCCAACACCTTAAGTGCGAGACTGAGAGCAGCTGTACCACTTGCGCAAGCAATAGTTCTATTAGAGCCAAGATAATTAGCAACGGCTTTTTCGAAAGCCTGAACATGAACACCCTTAGCAATCATTCCACTCTTTAATATCTCGTTCACAGCGAGTATGTCTGACTGCTCAATCCATGGTCGCGAATGAGAAATAGGAATTAACATCAGAAGTTACACTCCATCCAAGCTTCGATATTCAATAATGACCATATTAGTAACCGACGATTTTGATTACCATTTAAATGCTGCTTCACTAATTCATAAACTGTGTTTCGGTCCAGAACTTTAAAAATTCTTCCTTCTCTATTGAGCAATTGGCGCTTGACAAATTCAATACTCTCCCCCCTGAACCAACTAGCATCAGGAGATGAAAATCCTTGCTTTTCAGCTTGCGTAATTTCATAAGGAATAAAACGCGTCATCACATCACGCAAAATCTTTTTTCCGTCATTGGTTTTCTGAAAATAACGACCAGTTTTACTGCCTGCCTCGTTTTCGTTAAGCCTTAACACTTCTGCTAGATTATTCAACTTCAAACCAACGGGACACTGCATGGCGAAGTTAACTAAATCGTTATCCATAAAAGGTACTCTGTTTTCTAAACTGTGTGCCATAGAGAGTTTGTCTTCAACAACAAACAATCCATGCAAGAAAGTTTTTGCCTCAAAGTACAGAGAATGGTTGATGTAATCCTCAGGCCTGTGAAGTTCATTGTCATGAGTTGCAAAAACATCACGAAAAATATCTCTTGTCCAAACTTGTCCAACATCAGTCCAAATAGGTGCAAACATTTTTTTAAGCTCACTATTACTAACCAATCGCTGCCAGTATAGGTAATATTCATCAATGTAATGTTCAAAACTTTGACTCTTAGCCCCTCGATAGTAGCGCCAAGGATAACCACCAAAAAGTTCGTCACCACCGCTACCTGAAAGTACAATTTTCACAAATTTACTAGCCAGTTTGGCAGCATAAAAATTAGGGTAGCTTTGACCAACCCGAGGCTCTTCCAGATGCCAAGCGAGCTCAGGAAGACAACGCTCCATGTCACCGGCCTTGAGAATCATTTCATAATGTTCAGTTTTGAAACGGGCCGACATTGCTTCTGCTTTAGTGCGCTCATCAAAACCTAATTCAATACCTGATGCTGAACTCAAATCAAAACCACAAGTAAACGTCTTGAGGTAAGGAAATTGTTGCGCTGCAATTGCGGTGATAGATCCCGAATCTATACCGCCACTCAGATAAGCTCCTAATTCAACATCACCAACTAATTGGCGATTAACTGCTTGTTTGAAAAGACGGTCTAACTCTTCCACGTACTCTTGTTTATCGGCTTTATGATCTGGCTCACGGAAGCGGTAGTCCCAATACTGGTGCTGACTCCATTTACCTGTAGCGACATGCAGCTTTGCGTAATGCCCAGCGGGTAATAAGTGCACATCTTCCAACAAGGTTTGATCGGTGAATATATTCTGAAATGTGAAATATTCGAGTAAAGCTTTTTTATTCAACTCCTTACTAAAAGATGGTTGAGCAGTAATCGCCTTTTGTTCAGATCCAAATGCAAAAAACTGATTTTGTCTAGCATAGTAAATCGGTTTGATGCCGTAACGATCACGCGCCAAAAGTAGAGTTTTTTCTTTTCGATCCCACAAGGCCAAGCCAAACATACCGTTGAATTTAAGCAACGCATCTGAACCCCAATGAGCGAGCGCTTTAAGTACAACCTCACTGTCAGTTTGACTCCTAAACCAATGACCCAAAGCCTCTAACTCAGTTCGAATTTCGCGGTAGTTATAAATTTCGCCGTTGTAGCTCAATACATAACGATAATCATCCGTGATCATCGGTTGATGTCCGGCAGGGCTGAGATCAATAATCGCCAACCGTCGATGCCCAATTCCTACATTACCTTCAATCCACTGCCCTTCTCCATCAGGGCCCCTATGGGCTATGGCATCGGTCATTTTTTTGAGTATTACCGGGGAAACAGGTTCGCCATTCAAATGAATTAAACCAGCAATGCCACACATTAGATTGCACTCTCCAACACTTGCTCAATGACATAATTTTGCTCTTCGACTGTCATGCCATGAAATAAAGGTAAGGAAATACTGCAATCATTAGCAGCATAAGCATTTGGGAAATCTTGTGGGTTCAGCTTGTATTTATCTTTATAGAAGCTGAGCATATGAACCGCATGAGTGGCAGGTCTTGTTGAGATACCCACCTTTTGTAACTTATCCATCCAAGCATTACGACGTTCATTGATACGAGATAACGCACCAAGTATTACGCTTTCAGGCTGAAATAAACAAGGGTAACTCTGGTAACCGTTTTCATAACCCTGATGGTGAACAGGAGTTCGTAACCAAGACAAATTAGCAAATGCTTCATCGTAGCGTTTAGCTATAGCTTGTCGCTCTTGCACAATCTCCAGAGCTCGATTCATTTGTGCAGAACCAAGGGCTGCCTGTAAATCTGTCATACGCTGGTTGTATCCTGCATCCGGATGATCAGCTAACAAATAGGGGCGGGCCCCCAAATGACGTTGAAGGTCTGACATGGCAGCACCATGATCACGCAATCGACGCAAATTCGCAGCCAACTCGTCATCTTGGGTGGTAATCATGCCGCCCTCTCCAGTGGTGATAGCTTTGCGTGGATGAAAACTAAAGACCCCCGTATGCCCCAATGTACCAACGTGCTGTCCTTGATAGCGGCTACCAAAACCACATGCCGCATCCTCCACCACCCACAGTTTGTGATGTTTGGCGAATGCATTGATGGACTCCATATCCGCGGCCATACCAAACAAATGGACCGGTAAAATCGCTTTTGTTTTACTTGTCACCAATGAGGCAAGCTTTTGAATATCTAAATTGAAAGTTTCAAGATCGATGTCACAAAAAACGACCTTGGCTCCCAAGTGCTCCACCACATTTGCTGTAGCAATCCAGGTGAATGCAGGAACGATGACCTCATCATCGGGCTTTAATCCCAATGCAGCAAGGGAGAGGTGCAAACCGGTAGTGCAAGAGGTGACAGCAATAGAATGTTTAGATCCGGTAAATGCGGACCATTTATCCTCGAACTCGCGAACCTTGGGACCCTGAACAAGCCACCCTGAACGTAAGGGTTCCATCACGCTCTGTATCTCATTCTCCAATAGAGAAGTTCTGGCAATCGGTACATTCATTTGCGTTACTGATTTCATTAGGATAATCCTACTGCATAACGACGTGCAGTCACCTCTGCTTTATGAGAAGCACGCCAATCAATCAAACGCTTTAAGCCCTCATTTAGGTCAATTTGAGAAGTAAAACCGATTTCTGCGCTGGCCTTTTTTGCTGACCCAACGCGGTTACGCACTAACGTAGCTTGACTACGCGGTGCAAACTGAATAGGTTTTTGACACCCAGTCAACACTAATAACTTTTCTGCTAACTCTTTTAAGGATGTGCGCTTACCCGTACCCACATTGTAGAAAGAATCTACGGCATCAGATTTCATAGCACAGACGTTCGCTAATGCACAATCTTCAACCGCCACAAAATCAAAGGCCTCTGAGCCATCACCCATGATTGTGGGGCTTTCGCCCTTATCGATGGCATCGAGCATTTTCATGATGACAGCAATGTACGCGCCATGGTAATCCTGTCTTGGGCCATAGACGTTCATATAACGCAATCCAACAAAGTTCAGGCCATAACGATGGTGAAAGGAACGCATCATGGCTTCACCAGCAATCTTGGTGGCTCCATAAAAGTTTTTGTTATTGAATGGGTGATCTTCGGTCATTGGCTCTTCAACTGCATCACCATAAACCGAGGCAGATGATGAGTAAACCAATCGCTTTACACCTTTGGCAACGCAAGCCTCCATCACGTTAAATGTACCGCGCACATTCACATCAAATGCAGTACGAGGATACTCGTGGCACTGCAGAAGCCATAAGGCAGCCAAGTGAAAAACACCATCAGCACCCTCGAAGGCAGACTGCAAAATATCTGTCTGCATGACATCACCACCAACATCATAAATTTTGACTCGAGGATCTTTAAGAGCATTATTCAAATTTTCCCGGGTTCCTCGAACGAAGTTATCGTAAATAATAACTTCTTTAATATCGTCTTTGAGTAGCGTATCAACGGTGTGTGAGCCAATAAGACCTGCACCACCCACAACTACAAATTTTTTTCCTTTAATATCCATCTTTAACCCTTAAATTTTTAGTTAATCTTCTTATTTAACAGCATTTGCAATCATGGTTTGTAACTCAACGCTTAACTCAGCACCCATCGGCAAACTCATCACTCGTTTTGCAGTTTTACTTGCTATGGGTGTGCAATCTGAACAGCACAGATGCTTATAAGCAGGCTGTTCGTTTAATGGCACTGGGTAGTGCACTGCTGTAGGGATACCTTGCTCACTCAATCTTTTTTGAAGTGCTTCGCGGTCTTCCGTGAAAACTGTGTACTGCGCATACACACTGGTACGATTTTCGCGTTGATGAACTCTGGGGATTCCAGCATCATCTAATAATTGGTTATAACGACTACCGATAAGCTTTCGCTGCTCAATTTCCCAATCAAAGCGCTCTAATTTTGCTAAAACAATGGCGCACTGAATGGTGTCCATACGCCCACCAACACCAATGCGAGTATGAACATACCTCTGACTCTGACCATGAACTCGAATCTCTCTCATTGCCTGAGCCAAAGCATCGTCATTGGTAAAGATCGCTCCGCCATCTCCATAACATCCCAAGGGCTTGCTTGGGAAAAAACTGGTGCAACCAATGGTGCTGAGGTTGCAGCTTTTTTTACCTTTATAAACTGCACCAAAACTTTGCGCTGCATCCTCAATCACAGGGATATTGCCATGCTTGGCAGCTATTGCATTAATGGCATCCATGTCCGCAGTTTGTCCATAAAGACTCACAGGCATGATTGCTTTTGTTTTCTCTGTAATTTTTGCTTCAATTAAGCTTGCATCAATATTGCAAGTGTCTGACTCAATATCTACAAAAATAGGTTTAGCCCCTAAAAGCACCATGACTTCGGCAGTTGCTACAAATGTGAATGGTGTTGTAATAATTTCATCACCGGGCTTAATGCCTAATGCCATTAAGCTCATCAGTAGCGCTTCGGTACCGCTGGCAACTGTGATGCAATGCTTAGAACCTGTATATGTCGATAACTTATCTTCAAGCTCTTTAACCTCGGGCCCCATGATGTATTGTCCGTGCTCAAGAACAGCATTGATGCGCTCTTGAATCTGCGGTTTTAGTGCTTGGTACTGAGTCTTTAAATCAATGAAGGGTATCGTCATTTTTTCTAAAGTAATTTTTAGATTTTTTTAATTTAAGGCTGAATACTTAATTGACCGTCAACTAATTGGTAGATCTTTCCAGTATGGGGACAAACATACTGTCCACTACCCTTCATTGGCAAATCTATTTGTTCACCATACTCACTCATCCAACCGATCTGTTTTGCAGGTACGCCCACCATGAGTGCGTAAGGCTTGACATCCCTGTTAATAACAGCGCCCGCCCCAACAAAAGCATATTCACCAATAGTCGTGCCACATACGATAGTACAGTTAGCCCCAAGCGTAGCTCCCTTCTTAATCAATGTGTCCTGGTATTCATTTTTTCGCTCAATGAGTGAACGAGGGTTATAAACATTTGTGAACACCATACTTGGTCCACAAAAGACGCCCTCTTCGAGAGTGACGCTATCGTAAATACTGACATTATTTTGGATTTTGCACTTATCGCCAATCACAACTTTATTACCGACAAATACATTTTGACCCAATGAAACACCATTGCCAATTTTTGCCCCCCCGCACACATGAGTAAAGTGCCAGACACGACTACCTTCGCCTATTTGCGCGCCATCATCAATAATCGCGCTCGGATGAACGGTATAAGTCATTTATTAAGACCTTTTAAAAAAGGGTGAACCTCACCCAGTTCACCTCTAACTTGTTGGGCTGTTCGAATGACATTCACTGTTTCAATGCAGTGCCTTACATCATTCAATCCATAACCTCTACCCGCTAAAATTTCTTTATAGCTGGTTGTGTGTAAATCAGTAAACCCCTCACTGAATTCAAGTTTTTCACCACTTATGTCAATATTTCTAAAAGTTGTTTTTTTACCCTGCACTTCGACAGGCAAATCATTGGCATCAATGGATAAGAACCAGCGAACCCTAGCCCGCTCATACTCTAGATAACCAGCAGCTTTTTGCGTACCCGAATGATGCACCACATTGCGTTGTAATTTTCCAAAAATAAAATGCAACATGTCGTAAAAGTGAACACCAATGTTCGTAGCCACCCCAAATGACTTACGGCTATCACCTTTCCAACTTTCCATATACCATTTACCACGACTGGTGATATAGGTGAGCTCAACATCGAACTTAGTGTCTTTTGGCGCTACCGCGACTTTATCGCGTAACTTTAAAATTGCCTCATGATGGCGTAATTGGAGAATGTTATAAACACGCTTGCCAGTCTCTTGTTCAACAAGAGCCAACTCATCCAATAATTCTGGGGTTGGCACCAAAGGCTTCTCACAAATCACATCGCAGCCCAAACGAAGACCAGCGGCAATATGAGCATGATGTAAATAGTTTGGAGAGCAGATTGAAACATAATCAAGCTTTGAAGATTCGTGACGCTTTGCTTGATGAGCAAATTCTTGAAATCGCTCAAATTCAGTAAAAAATTCACTTTGTGGCGAAATGCTATCAATGATGCCAACCGAATCGTTGATATCGTATGCCACCGATAGGCAATGACCTAAATCAACGATTGCGCGCATGTGTCTTGGCGCAATATAACCTGCGGCACCGATGAGAGCAAAATTTTTCATAATTTTTTTAATTAAAAACGGAAAACGGTGAAACCGACATCCACAAGAGAATCTCGATCGTAAAGACTCTTTATATCTGCAATGACGGGCTTACTGATTTTTTTGCAACATTCCAAAAGATAATTCGGCGATAACTTTTGAAACTCTTCATGTCCGACCGCTACCACCAATGCATCAACAGGATTACTTGTATCAATAACCTGAAGATCAATTCCATACTCATGCTTCACCTCTATTGGATCTGCCCAAGGATCAGTGACAATCACTTTCACACCCCACTGCTGCAATTCCCTGATTAAATCAACTACCTTGCTATTTCTTATATCTGGGCAATTATCTTTAAAGGTAATACCCATTACACCAACGGTGCTTCTTGGCACATCAATTCCATTTTTAAGCATCAAGCGAATTACATTACGGGCTGCATAACGCGCCATGTTGTCATTGATTCTTCTCCCAGCCAAAATAACCTGCGGGTGATATCCCACTTCTTCAGCTTTATGAGTTAAGTAATATGGATCAACACCAATACAATGACCGCCCACCATTCCAGGTCGGAAGGGTAGAAAATTCCACTTACTTCCAGCAGCCTCAAGAACTTCAATAGTATCAATGCCCAAACGATCAAAAATGACCGATAGCTCATTCACAAAAGCAATATTCAAGTCACGCTGACTATTTTCAATCACCTTGGCAGCCTCTGCCACCTTTAGACTACTGGCTTTCCATGTTCCAGCTGTAATGATCTGCCCATAAAGCTTATCAACTGCTTCAGCCACCTCTGGCGTACTGCCACTCGTGATTTTTTTTATGGTGGTGAGAGTATTTACCTTGTCACCCGGGTTAATTCGCTCTGGACTGTAACCGCAGAAAAAATCATGATTGAATTTCAATCCTGATTGTTTTTCTAAAATAGGAACACAAATCTCTTCGGTACAACCAGGGTATACAGTTGACTCATAAATAACTATATCGCCAGGCTTTAGAGAATTGCCTACCATCTCTGATGCTTTGATAATTGAAGTTAAATCAGGGCGATTGACTGAATCTATCGGTGTTGGTACGGTAACAATGTACACCCCACACTCTTCAAGTTTTTCTTTATCGCTGCTAAATTCAAGTTGCCTAGCTTTTTCTAAATCCTTGGGTGTCACCTCAAGGGTACTATCTTTGCCAGACATTAACTCTGCAACTCTTTTTTGATTGATGTCAAAGCCAAGCACTGGACGATATTTTGCAAACTCAACTGCAAGTGGTAAGCCCACATAACCCAACCCAATAATTGCAATTTTTTTATCAATATTCATGATCTATTTATTTCTACTGATTATTTTTCACTCATCTCTTTAGCGCCAACTTCCTTACTGAGTGATTCGATTTCTTTTTTAAGCTCTTGGTACTCACGAAGCTTTAACTTTAAAAAAACTCCCGTTAAAGCACTTTTTTGAGCAAGACCCTGAGGAGTCAATAGATAAGCGTAAGCCCATTTATCTTTATGGTTTTTGAAGTTTTCAACCTTGATCGCCCCTTTTGAAACTAAGGCCTTCAAACAATAGTTAATGCCCCCCAAACTCACACCCAGAGACTTTGATAGTTCACGCTGGCTTAAGCGTGGATTAGCCTCCAAAAGTCTTAAAACTTTAAATTGCAATTCTGATGACATGTTAATTGAGTTGATTACCTAAATAGATGATCTTAATTTGCTGAATAAGCATTAATGGATCAATTTAAGATTAATTTACTTTTCTTTTTGTACGCTACCGCCCT
>JACCDV010653214.1_pt1 | contig 28923 bp, 21 predicted proteins | sample 7446131 | NCBI WGS metagenome assembly JACCDV01 (sample SAMN15323448, study PRJNA562643) | freshwater metagenome | isolation source: river surface water | place: USA:Blue River Watershed | collected 2017-08-17 | reverse complement strand
TGTGTCCTCTCGGCTACTACAACAACTAGACAACCTGGACTTGCTAGCTTTGCAAAGTTGGGTGTGCCAATTGCTCCACTAGCTACAACTGCTTCAAATGTGTAAACACCTCCTACTACGTGGACAAGGCGACTACCCTGTGTGAGCTTTGCAGCAAGCTGTGCCTGACTTGCTTTGGTCCTGAGCAAAACAACTGCTTAAACTGCACCTATCCTCAGTTTCTGAACTCCCAGTACATGTGTGTGAATATGAGTTGCTCTTATGGGAAGTACCTGGATACTTTCAAAGGCTGCGTCTAATGCAGTACTCTCTTCAGCAACAGTATCAACTGCAATATTAGCGAGGCATTCCTGTGCAAGAGATCATATATGCTCGTCAATGGCTAATGCGTAGGCTGCAACCAGGTCAAAGGATACGCTCTTGACCCTTATAACTAGTGTAATGAGATCTGTGGTGATGGCCTTCTCATCTACTACCAGTGTGACGATGGCAATAATCTTAATGGCGATGGTTGCTCCGCCAACTGTATCATCGAGGATGGCTGGAACTGCAACACAGTCAAAAATAAATCAGTGTGCAAGCTGAAGAACTCAGTGTAAATATAGCTCAAAAACGTAGTTAAGTTTGCACGATAGAATAAAATTCGCCTGAGGTTGAAAATCTCTCTTCCCCTTCAACTCAACAACAACAACTTCTACGGAAGTTTTTCAGATTTGAAGGCTGAAGATTACTCATTCAACCTGCAAGCCCAAGACCAATCGGATTTAACGTATGCTAACGTGGATATAACTTACAATAAAGATATTCAAAACAAGCTGTTATCTCTCACTTACGAGCATAAGGTGAGGCTTCTCCAGTCCCCTTCCAACCGCCTTCTTGTCACCTTCAATGGTCAGTATAGCATTAAGGCTTTCCCCCCTGCAAATTACATCGATAGCACTACCTATGCCTACTATGATGCTGCCTCCACCATCATCTACTCTTTTGCCATCTTGCTCATTCTCATCAACCTGGTGCTCGTTCCCAAGAAGTATGCTCTCCACTCTCTTACTTTCTCCTGGATCACTCCTTATATTTACTTCACTTTCTTTTCCTCTACCAACTACACTACGGAATGGCTATCAACAATAGCGTCAAATATAAAGTATCAATCAGTCTACTTTGGATTTTCATTGGGCTAATGCTGCGCAAATGACAGTATAAAAGGTACTACGAGTGAATTAATGAGCAATGTTGGTGCCATATTGATTGTACTGGTGGCTATGTGGATTGTATTTTTGATCATCTCTTTCTTCAACCTGCACATTGAGGCAGATTTATTGGTTAAAGTTCAACGCATGTTCAAGTACTTCCTACTCACAGCACATCTCCTCTTCTTCATGCAGATAACTTATGCTGCCTTTTATGCTATTTACAACTACACTCTCAACAATAAGATCGACGCGATGAATATTACCTTGGGGGTATTTTTATCCATCGCTCTTTCCTTCTTCATCATTTCCCTCTGGTATATTACTAGGATAAGCAAATTCGATGGCAGTTTCTAGGAAATGAGTTCCAAAGCAGCTACCAGGCATACGGTTGACAAAGAAGAGGCCCAATAGAACACTGAGCAGAATGACTCCAACATAGTGATTAACTTAAGCCATGTAAAGGAAATTAGTCGCTTTGAGTCCACTTAGTTTAATCATACTTCGTCGGCCTTTGCAACCACCACCAGGCAAAATCCCAATGGAACTCATAGCAGTGGCTTTTAGCAGAATAGGCAAATGACTGAAGAATCTGAATAGTAGTAGATGGGCGAATAGTAGTCTTTCCTTCCCTTTGACTACTGCTACCTATATAACAATATAAACAAAAACTCGAAATACTTTCTACCTATGCTGGTGACCAAGATCTTTGCCTATGCATTCTTTAGTGTAACTCTCACTTAGCACCCTTTCCCTATGATGGTCATTCATTCCCTTGTGAGCCTTGCCTTCCTTATCTTTGTGTGTCGTGTGAGACCATTCAAATCCAAATTCACCCAGGCAAGGATTATTGCGATTGAAGTATTAGTGATGGGGATTGAGCTTACGTTTGCTATATACCAGTATTTCGCTTCTCTGTATATCTATGTTGAATCGCTCTAGTTCTATGTTGTCCTGGCTTTCATGCTCCTTCTTGGATTGGCTATCGTATTCTCACTCATTGAACAAGGGCGCATTTGGATGGATGCTATTCGCAAGTGCTGTGAGAGCTGCTGCCTATATTTGCGCTTGAGAGGCGAGTCGAAGAGCTTTGACTACAAAGGGGAGCAGCAGTAGAACATAATAAAGGTGTAGACAGTAAATCAGAGTGAAATTGGATAGCCTGATGCTTTTTATGCCAGAATGTTACAGAAGCAGGCTTTGAATAGGCAATACAAAAGATAGAGGATGATCCCTGATGCACAGTTCTAAAAGAGTTTTGCATGATTAACACATCAAATTATTACATACAATTGATAAGAGTGGAGTTGTTGTTGGGTTGCTAGGCTTGGGGTTGCCTCGTTTTTGAGGGCTTATTGAAAGTTGTGGCAAGCCCAGCCGAGTTGATAGCACTAAAATACCGTGGAGCTAAATTCTATCAAAGTGGTGGTTGCCACTGATTTATCTGAATTAGACAGCATCGGTAAATTAGGGGAGAGATAGAGGGTCGTGAGAGAATTCTTTTAAATATTTGATAAGAGTGAAATATATATAAGTGTGAGTATATAAGGTGCTGGGCGTACTTTAATATAAATGTCAACATTATATGACTGATAATAAATTAAAAATATTTTAATTATCAACAAAACTTGACATAATTAATTATTAATATATTTAAAGAACACAGCTCTAAAGGCTAGAAAATGATTGCTATGTTGTTAATATATTTAAAGGTATTAGATCATTCACTATATTTGAAGAGATTAAACTGATTAATGAGAGATATAAGAATAATCGAGTATAGCATTAGCAACTGTATATGCTTCATCCTAACGATATCCTTTGGTTTAAACATTTTTACTATATGTCAATTCAAAGAACGGTGCATTTTCGGGGAAACCTTCTGGTACTAATGACCTTCCTCGGTTAAAGAGAGCGGCTTGATCCACTAGACGAGTGAGCAATAAACTTCCTTCATAGGAACTGAAAATGTTAGAGCTATCTGTGCTATCTTTGTATCTTGGGTCAGTGATCAGATGTTTTGATGATAAGACTGCTTTCGTATTAAAAGAATATTTATCGCCTTAAGTTAAATAGTGTACTTTAACGTTTTTGAGTTGAAAATACTAAGAAGGAATCTTTATTGCCTCTGAAAGATCCAAAATTGTTACTCCGTGCTATCCAAAAACTCTCCCTTCCCCCTTTTAATAGAAAAATGAGGTATTTTCATCAATCCCTATTCCTATGTCCCTTTTTAAGTTATTCATAGTAGCAGTGATTCTTCCTATTCTCCCTCTAGCGTGGAAATGAGTATCAAAGACAATATTTATCCAATCAAAGCTCGGCATCTTACCTGCATTGTATTAATATTGAATACATTCTGTCCCATTCCTCATGTCGGATAGATTTGTTCCATTTACTTATGCATCTAGGATATTCTTGGTGGCAAGTCCGAAAGAATTAGCGAAATAAATGACGCCATAGGGCGATCCATATCCATAAGTATTACTATCGTAGATCATTGCGCCTGCCGAACTGCCCGCAATTATTACCTAATCGTTAAAAGCTCGCTTCTTAATGACTTAGAAGAGCTAGCTGTAAGAGGCGTCATCTTTAAGCCAAGCTCGAACATGTTTTGATTGATCTCCCCCAGTAAAATAAATGATGTCAGCTGTCATGATAATCTAAAGGTTTTTCCTTCCTCTTGGTGTGGAAAATGCCGTAGTTTAATTGTAGTTGTTACTGTGTACCGAGATATGCTGAGGGGACATTCCGAATTTCAAAAAAGTATGCTCATAGCTCAACTAAAGATCAGTGTCCTGAGAATAATTAGTATTTCCTTCATCTTCAGTCTCATCGGCAGAAGTTATGACGGCCACTCTTGGACATTTCGTTACTATCCAATCATCAACACAATGGTTTGGTTATGGTTGTCTTTTCGGTACTGCAGAAGCTAAATCATGAAAGAGAGGTGAATTTTGATTGGCAGATCCTCCAATCAAAAATAATCTCAAACTATTAGCCACATAAAGGAAGTAAAGAAGGCTTATTGAGAAAATATTCATATCGAAAATATTAACTTTTGAAGTTGAATAAACTATGTTTTAATCATACCTAATTAAGATTATAAATATTCCTTCTGAGATCATTCATTATGCTTTGAGATTGCTGGATTGTTGAGAAAGATAAGAGTAATCAAGCACTGCATTGACAACAGTATATGCCTCCCCACTACGATATCCCTTAGTCTCTGAGTTCTTGCTAAAAGTCAATTAGAAGACAGGTGCACTTTCAGGGTAGCCCTCAGGCACAACTGATCTCCCTCGATTAAATAAAGAAGTTTGGTCAACTAGGCGGGTTAGTAATAGGCTTCCTTAGTAAGACTCAAAGATATCCTCACTGTCAGTACTGTTCTTAAATCGAGGATCAGTAATCAAAGGCTTTGAGGATTTTACTTATTTTGTCTTAAAACTGTACTTATCTCCTTCGGTTAGATAATGAACTTTTACATTTTTAAGCTGGAAATATTCAGAGGGAATTTTAATGGCGTCAGAGAGGTCGAAGATAGTTATTCCATGCTAGCCAAATACTTGTCCTTCTCCATTTTGATAAAAAAATGAAGTATTCTCGTCCAATCCTATTCCTATAGTCCTCTTTAAGTCGATCATTATGGCAGTTATCCTTCCAATTCTTCCCCAGACATGGAAGTGAGTATCAAAGATGATATCTACCCAATCAAATCCTGGCATCTTTCCTGCATTCTACTAGTATTGAATGCAATCAGTGCCGTTCCTCATATCTGAGAGGTTTGTTCCATTTACTGATGCATCTGCGATAGTCTTGGGAGCCAGGCCGAACGAATTAGCAAAATAGATGGCACCGTATGGTGATCCATAACCGAAAGTGCTTTGGTCATAGATCATTGAGCCTGCTGAACTGCCTGAAACAATAACCTAGTCATTTAGTGCTCGCTTCTTAATGACTTAGAGAAGTTAGCTGTAAGACCCATCATCCTTCAGCCATGTTCTCACGTGCTTCGATTGGTCTCCTCCAGTAAAGTAAAGAATGTCAGCTGCCATTATAAGCTAAAGATTTTTCCTTCCTCTTTCAGTTGAAAGAGAGGTGGTTTCTTCAAAATTATCAGCATGAGCTGAGATGTGCTGAGGGGCCATTCCAAACTTGAGAAAGATATGCTGATAGCTCATCCCTGCATCATCGTCAATGTAGTAGACATCATCGCCCTATGCTTCAGTCTCATGAGAGGATGTTATCACGGCTGCTCTTGGACATTTAGTTACTGCCCAATCCTCAATACATCTTCCCGGCATGGGTTGTCGATTAGGCACTGCAGCTGCCAAATCACTCCAAATGGTAGAGTCTTCAAAGTTGTGGCCTCCGATCATGAGTAGCCTTAAACTATTGGCTGCGAATAAAAGCAAGCAAAAAATGCCTATTTGACGTGAAATATTCATATCAATTTTATTGAAGCCAATGTTGAATTGGTTATTTTAGCAATGATAGATTATCATTCATGCGCCCAGCAACACATCGAGGGCCTTCTACTCATCAAATCCATTCTTCTACAAGGCAGTCAAAACCACCTCTCTGCTGAATCCCATCTCCATTAGTCGCTTTATTTTGCCCTCGTTGATCTAGGGAGAAGCGAATTTTTTCACCCACTACTTGGCGTGCTCGTTGAATTTTTTTCGATCTTACTTATATTCAGAGGCAACGACTGCGTCTTGGGGGTCATTTGGCTCAGGAACGCAAAGAAGGGCCTGCAGGGAGAGGAGGGCAGTCCGGATAGTGAGGGCAGGTGACCACTCGTCCTTGAGGATGTCGAGACAGATGGCTCCAGTCTGGGAGGAAATGTTGGGATGCCATATTTTGGTCTAAAATTTCATTTTGGGAGGCTTATAGGGGTATTATGGTGGAAGGATAATATCTATTTGGTAGAAACCGCCTTGATAGGGAGTATCTTATGGTCCCTGGATATATCCTTTCCAGTGTCGGAAGTCCCCGTTGAACAGGCTCACCTTCACCGTTGACTTTTATGACTAACTAATCCATTAAGTACAGTTTTAGCGAATTACTCGAACTACTTCTTTATTCTCAACTCGTTTTTCTGCATAATTAATATTGATATTTAAAAATAGTACAAATCCCATCCCCATATATTCAATATCACTCATTGCCTTCCCATCTTGTGTTTGGGACTTCTGAAAGGTGTGGTGGGTGTTGGGCGAGGGTTGTGGTGGGTTGAAGGGTTGTTGAAATTTACCCGTTGAATTCCGATCATAAAATGCAACATGGTTTGCTTTGAGATTATAATAATAAATGAGAAAGTCTGACAGCAATCGATATAGTGAGTATTGTGATGTAAAATGTTTACTATTTAGAGCATACTCCATAAGGTGACTTCTGAATGCTTCGAGAGGAAGAATATCGATCCTCCAATGATCGCCGCCTTCAATAACTTTATCTTCAACTTCGCAGATGCATTCACCAAAAATAATCAAAGGGTAGCCACTCTCGAGCATCTCAAATTGGCAGTCGAGCTCATCAACATTTTCGAGGCCAACCTGAGCTAGGATTATGGTAGGCATACCTGCAGTATTAATGATGTAGCAAGTTTCTTTACCAACCTGATTGTGTTGGCGTAGAAGATAGAGGTTGCCTGGAAAGATGCATAAAAGTTTATATACTCATAGGTCATTGAAATTTTCTCCTTTATGGGAGACCACAAACCCGAATAATCCAAGCTGCCCCCACTCGACAAGAAAATGTAGATCCTTAGCTCTGTCATCCAAAGCAACTAATTCCATGTGGTGGATCGGGGCAGTGTCTAATTCTTAATAAAGTGGTCTTTTTCATTTGTGAGCCATGCTGTTGGCAATAAGGACCAGCTCAGGAACATGTTTATTTGCTTCATCAAATATCCAAACATCAATGAGCACTTTAGACCATTCATCATCCGATATTTGAATCAATGCGTTGTGAGCAACCATGTGGCAAACTTCAAAAAGGCCATTAATATTTTGCAGCATTTCGGGCTTAGCTTATAAGAAAGAAGAGGAAACATGTAGCTGCAAGCCCTTAAACTTTTAGATAGCAACAATAGTCTTCCCTTTCTAATATAGATTAACCAATTATTCAGCTTCGCCAAACTGTTCTCCAGACCCTACACTCTAAAGGTCGTGATCAAAATTATTGACAGAATCATCGAAAAGCCTCATACTACTCAAATTCCCAAAATGCTATAAGAAATCAGCCAGCTAGATATTTCTGCGTCAGCTGCAGATAAATTGGAAGTAAAGTTCTAGACTGTGCTGCTAAAAGTTGTTGACTGGATTATTACCTTTTGCCTTAAGAGAGAAAGAGAGTAAGCTGAAAGCAAGCCCTAGCAAAAGGAAGATAAACTCATATAGTTTGTTAAGAAACTTAGCAATAAGCCTGAAAGGTAAGAAAGACCTCAGATGGATCAATAGCTAAGAGTTATATGCAACTCCTTTAGTAAAATTTTTAAAAAACTCGCTAATGCACCTAAATTTTCAGCTGAACTAGCAACCCTTACCCTCGATTCATTTTCCTACCTCAGAAACAATGAGATTAAAGGAGATATCTTTAGGTAGTTTGTTATCGATATCATCTCACATATCCTCCCATAGCTGGATTTGAGCTTCAAGTATAAGTCCGCAATGGTGTATGCAGTGGTGGTCAGGAGAGTGGAGATCTAATCCCAAAAATTCCCCCAAGACATTAACAAGGTCATTGATAGATTTTATCGGCAGTCATACTTCTAGATGATGCATGGGTAAAGCTTAAACTACCATTTCATGGTTTTCTTTATCTTTTTGAAGTACATGGCAGAGAAAGACCAAGTTATTGAGATGGTCTTATCTGAGCTCATGAATGATCTCCACAAGGCTATAAACAACAAGAGCAATCGAAATCTTATCCTCAACATGGCCTTTTTACTCAAAATCCTTTACCCTGACTCTAATTTCCTTCCCATCAAATTCAAAACTAGATAGGTCATGAAAAATGTTGACAACCTATCTCATAAGCTGGATATAAGCCAAATTCTAGCAGTGTGCTCAAAGGAAATATGTATTTCTAAAGCGAATTTGGGAGTACATAGATAGAAATGTAAATAGCTATACAAGTTGCTTAACTAACAGTTGAACAACTACACGAAGGACAATGCTGGCATATTTTACTCTTTAGTTATAGGTGTTAGTGACATGATTGAAAAGTAAAAGATCTAAGGCCTGGAAGGAACGAGTTATTTGTTGCTGGAAATCAAATTTATTCGCAAGGTCACGTTCCTCAATGAGTTATTCACGTTAACGCGCTCATTCATTGAGAAAGCTAAGTAATGGGAAGAATAGGGGCTTCTCTCGGTCAAAAAAATATCAGGATTCCTCATACTGTGTAAAATAATAAGTGAAGCTAAGAATAAACCATTAGAGCCTGTTTAAGACTTAGAAGGATTGTTTGAAAGTTTAAAGCATTATTTGGTTGCCATCAACCTAGATATTGGCCATAAGCTGCTCGTCATTATTGACCACTATAAAACTAATACCACCCTTTATCGAGAATAGAAGTTCAGCTAGTATCTAGCTTCAAAGGATTTCATCAGATTTTATTCAGAGGCGTCACAAAATCAGAACTAGGCTCATGTTTTACTAATGAAGTGCGGACTAAGATTGCTCCGAAAGATCATGGAGACTCAGAAGATTGCTTTTTCGACATTAGAGGATGATGTAAAGACATTGTTCATGATCTATCTTTTTGAGGAAAGCCCACCTGAGTTTGCATTTACTGATAAACATGACACACAGCTTAAGCAATACGTACTCATGTTGCTTTTGAACTAAAAGATAAACCTTAAGGAAGATATAACCAAAATGCTGGAAAGGCTGCAAGTGGGAGTGGTGAAAGAGATAACTCTATAGAAGCATGGTAAAAGCTTAATCGAATACTTCAAAAGAAATAATCCTTTGAATATTGTGAACCTTTGCTCCAAGGGAATCCTTCGCATGTTTAGTTCATATGAAAGACAGGATGCTTTGTTTTTTAGGTTTGTTGTGTCATTGGTGGAGGAAGATAAGAAGAATCATTGTTCGTGCCTGGCCGCGAATATATAAAAGTCAGTCCGAGCTTAACTGCATACCTTGCTTGTTCCTTCCATATTTAAGAGAGTTAATATTGGATTAGAGCTTTAAGAAAGCAAGAAGGCCTAATTTTTGCATGACTCCTTATAGCTATATCGACTCGTAGGAACTACTTTAGACAATTTGGAACTTTAAACCCTCGTCTAGGAAATTGTCCAAATTGATTACTACTCAGATTGCGAAATATCTGCATTTCTACTTAAAGAAATTTCCAATATCTTTAGCTTCAAATCATAAAAAAAGGCATCTGTCTGCGAGACAGTCTTTAACTATATCATTACCTTGACTTAGGTTTTCCCTGGAAAATAAAAATTAGAGATTGCGAACTTTATATGTAACTTCTTCGGCCTTCAGTCAAGCAACAAGTAAGGAAATTTCTAAGGACTTGACAAGAGTGTTGTCCTTCAATGCAATACCCAGTTCAATTATAAGTGCTTAAAATGCGATGATAAACGTTTGCTTTGCCTTGCCTGCTCGATTAATTGCCACAAGGATCACCCTGTATGCTTCCTCAGTATTCCTTCCGAAATCAAAATTGCCCGATGCCAATGCCGCTAAATTCCAGGATGCTGTATCTTTTCAAAAGACGTTAATGGATAGAACCGCCCCAACAAAATAAAAGCTTAATTTCCACAATTGAACCATTATTCTCCTTCTTACCTTGTGGGTGCGAGTCGCAGCAATGACTTCTTTGAGAGAATAAAGTACCCTGGTCGTCCTAATCCCGATGAGCCTTCACAATTCAATAGTAGATTCGATTATAACCAGCTTCTTCAAGAGGAAGAGTATGATCGCATGGATCGTATGGAGCAAGAATTGCTGGCTGGAGGTAATAGATTTTATGATAACGCTCCAAGAATAGGCTCAAGGGTTGAAAGGCTCTTCGATAGAGATGAATTCAATAGTCAAGGCTATCGAGACCGTAATCCATTTTTATATGAAAAAGAAAAGCCCAACCCTGCCTAAGATCAATCCAATAATGTAGTTGAGCCTGAGTTTGTTGATGAAGTATACGAAAAGATACTAGTAAAGAGGTAAGCATTAACATAAATGGAGACAGAGGAAAACACTTAGATTTTGAAAAAGTATACACTTTTACCCAAGTTTATAGAGTTGATGAAATCTTTTTGCTAAAAGAAAGCAACTAAGGATAAGCAAGTTACGAATGTATAGCTGTGGAGCCCAAACTTCAACAACCCTGTGATTCAAAAGATTATGCAGGTTTCTTTTAGAGTGCTTAATGCTGGAAGTTTCCATCTGGATGTTAGAAGATAGAATCCTCTCAACAACGTATCTTGTGTTCTCATCAAAAGAAACTTAGCCTTTAATAATCGCTTCTTAATCATTGCTTCAGGCACTGATTTCCTAGCCTTTAGCAAAGAAAAAGTTTTACTTTTGGCAAGTGAAGGCAAAGTTCAAGGCTTCAACCAAATTCATCGTCACTCAATGAGCTTCTAAATACACTCTGTTGAGTTTTCACCAGTTGATAAAAATCTATTTTGTGCTTCAGGTCTTCATAATTTAGCCTTGTTTACTATGAGTAACGAGGGAGGAATCGGGCGCACTCAGAACAGATATAATGTAAACAACCTATACATAAACAAGATTAAGTTGGCCAAGATGGGCATATTTGTTGGAGTTGATAAGGAAATTAGAGTCCTTAATTACTCATGCAAGCACACTCTTACCGTCAAGGCCGTATAAGCAAATACTTTGATTAGGTAATGGGCTATTTACGAGAAAGCGGCTGGCTGTCAACTCTATTTCGTTTGCCCTAATGGTAATATCTTCTTTGCTGATATTCTCTCTTCTGACTAAGGCAAAAAAGAATTCACAGGTCGAATTAATGATCAAAGAAAAAGTAAGAATAGTACTGGTGCATCTGTCTTTGTCAAAGATTTGCCCGATATCGGCAAGCAACTCTTCGCCAGCTTCAAGGATGGGTCAAACATAATGGGCCGTATATAGGGCGACCAAATGTAAAATATGACTGATATTCGTCTGAAGGGATTAAAAGTGGACAAGAACATCTTCGATGGTTTCTTCATCTGCGGGCATATTGACATCGTAAAGCTTCCAATCATCGATGAGGTATTTGTGGTTTGTACTGTGAAGAAATATTTCCCTCCTGAGATGTCATTCCATCAAGGCTACTTAACAGTTGTAAGAATAAGAAAGGACGGCACTTCTGAGCTCCAGATCCTCAATGATTAATCAACATGCTAGACTTTCCAAGTTGTTTATATAGGCACGAAGCACTTTTTCATTCTGAGCTTACATAGTGACGGGTCTCTTCATCTCAATAGTCCAACCAAAATCCCTCGCAATGTTGTTGAATAATAGATCAAAAAGAGTAAGTAGAGTTAGCAAAATGTGGGAGGAGGCCAGAATGAAGTTCAGCCCCTTCCTCTCTAAAAAATTAGAAAGTCAATAGAGCAACAGCTGAAATTTGAGCAAGTGTAATCGAAGAATGTTTCAAGCAGCTATCTATTCCGTTAAAATACTTAGAACCTGAAGCTTAGCTTATAATATACGATAAGTAAGCTCAGCGAAAACTAATATGAACTTAAGCAGATAAATTTCAGTAAAATAATTACAGGATTTTGCGTACCTCACTTTGGTGATGTATCATTACCAACTAGGACTCTTTCTAAAGTGTTTGAAGTAGGATTCACCAACTCTGAGGCTCTATACTTCTATGCTTAAGGAGGGTTCCGCTTCAAATACACAAGGAGCGAGTCATAGAAATTCACAAGAGAGACCATTAGCCTGAACAACAACAGGATGCTTTAGAAGATTGAGAGAATCTAAAGGCTGCACGAATACTCTGAGCAATAAAGAATGTTAAATGCTAATATGATAACTAATTTCCTCAACATAAAGGAGGACCCTAACCAAGATATAGTGTTCGTTGGTCGATCTTTCGAGAACTTCAAGAACAAAATCAGCAAGTTTGATTAAATGTTTACCTTCGACGCTGACGAGGAGAACAGTAGCATTGAAAAGACAGCTCTCATCATCAAGATGTTCCTCACCTAGAGTCTCAAGGAAGGACATGCCTGTGATTCGGATGCTATTCTTGAACTAGTGAACGGCATCAAGTTGATTGTACCAGACTCGAAGAACAAACTATTTAAAATTCTGAAGGAAATTATTGTTGTCTCCATGAAAGTGTACGAGAAACATAGTGGTAAATCTTTAGATGTTTATGCGGATTAAAACTATGGACTTAAAGCAGCCACCTAAAGTCGAGTGCAATACTTCTATAACCTGTTGAAATTAGATATTGGAGACTAAGACCTGAATGAATTTTTGGATCTCTTGAACGATATTATTAATGAAGATCTAAACCTATTCTCCTTCTATTGCGCTAAATATCCAGGAATCATTACTCAAATTCATCGAAGGCTCAAACGTCCAGATACATAGGCAAGGGCACAATCGATCATTAAGATCTATGCTCTAGCTTACCCAGTCTTAGACTATTGCAAGATACAATGCACTTGGATTCTAACTGCTATCACTCAAATGGTATATTTCTTCATCAAGAGTAAGGAAGTTAGAGACAATCTTTATGAGGCTGGAAGGCTGAGTAAATATGTTCGATTTGAACCATGCCTAAAAAGCCTTGGAAGCAAAGACAGCTAAGCCTAGGATTTATAATTGCTAAAAAATGTATCCCAAGGAATAAGAGAATAGTAGGCTCCAAAGGATCCAGTGACCTAAATTTACATGATGTTTAGTCGTGGATAAATTGACTAGGACGCAATGTTCCGCATGATTCAAGATGCCACTAAGGTGCTCTATGAGAAGGATCAAGAGATAAATGAAAAGCCAAACTAAATGCAAGTAATGCAGGAAGAATAGCAGCGATAGATGTAGTAAGATGTGGAGGAAGTGTAGGACAATATCACTCTTGTCTTCGATCTTATCGACTAATGCACAGATGGCTTTGAAAGAGACCTATAGACCAATCTAGCCAGAATTGTTACTCTCTATGTTGTCTCCAAACTCGTTGATTAGCATTACCAAGAACTAACTGACAATATTCTGGATAGAATATTCAAAATGGTGACATAGATCGATTTGGACTGCCAAGGCTAGAAATTAGTGTCAGTGCTCAGCTATTCGTGCCTATTCAACCGAATAATGACCACCAGTAAAACATTGAAGCCAGAAAGATTGAAGAATCATATTAGCTACAGGAATATTGAGCTGTAGGCAAATAAAAGGTTATCAAAAGTATAGCTATAGAAAGTAAAAAAGATTAGCAATCCACTTAACCTGCTTCCTCGTATTTTCAGAGGAGAGAAGCCCACCCCATCTGCGCATATAGCTTACGCTTTAACCAATCTCCTTATTTACCCTTGCGAACCAACCCACGTTCTGCTTTCGTTGGAATGCTACTGGCTGCTTCCCAACTCCAAAGAAAGCTACTCTAGGCAGAAGTGTTAATCAAGCATTCGTGATGGAATAAATAGTGGTAATTTGATGAGGGTGTACGAGATAGCAAGGCAGAATGCATAGATTTGGCAGCAGTCAGGGGAATACTTAGAGTTCATTGAGAAATGGATTGAGGAGAAGAAGCCTAACTGGTAACTGGCTTTGTAATTGCTTGCTATCTACTATCAAAACTGATCATCCTAAATTATTATTTATAAATTGAATACTATCAATCAATATCAATCATTTTGCTTCTTCCTTTATTGTCTTAATAAGGCCACGAAAATAGCAGGAAACTTAAAAACTTAGATTTTATTCAATGAGGTGATAAACAAACAACTTCCTTTTTATTATGCAGTGGAAGATATTTTATATTTGAGCTGAAAGGCTCTCATAACTTACTTTGAAAGGCGATATTTTTAAGGCTTTTGCTTCTAAACAACTGTATTTTTAAAGACTTGGCTATTACTAGGGCAGCTCGCGCTAAAAGCTGTACTGATGGATTTAGTACATAACTTTAAGGACACTTGCATAGTCATGCCAATTTTTATCCTTTTTACTGTTATTTATGAGCTTTTATATGTTAAGCAATACTAAGCTTTGCTCGTGCTTTGACGGCCGTTTGGATTTACAAATTTGATGAATAAAATGCCAATCAAAAAGCTTAGTTAAAGAGTGGACTCGACTTGCAAGCATAATATTGATAATTCTAACTTGAATGATGGAATAATTCATCTTACTACTGATTGCTTTAGTTGTTGATGTAATATCTTCGAGAGTGGATTGGTCAATATTTGCTTCGTGAATAATATACTAGATGGTAAACAAATCTATGAAAAGGAATTATACATCCGAATCATTTGGTCTATATTTACCTACCCTCTACCATATAGCAAGAATAATCATATTCCACACCTACTTCACGTGTTTTCCCAGCTTAATGCACGTATTAAACAATTGGATGCACCTTTAGTGGGTTTCATTTGCATATTTGTATGCTTCAATCCCAATTTTCAGAACTTAAAAAAGATCATTATTTAATGTTTGTTGTTTGTTAAAGAATAGATTGATGAGATCCATGATTTAAAGTTAAAAGCCTATATCTTTAATTAATGGGTAAGCATGAAACATTTTGATAATGAAATGATGAAGGGCCGATAATTGCTGGGGTGAACAACTGTTAACAATAATCCTTACCAGCTAAAGTATCTTAATAATATATGTTCTGTCTCTTATTCCTTTTCTGTCTACTTCAATGGATAAAACTTGTTAGCAAGAGATAATTATGGTTTATAGATGGCTTATTCTAAATTCTCTCCAATGGAATGCGAGCCCAGATTCCAAAATCATCCAGCTATCCATCCTTGCAGGGGGTGACTTTCTTATCAACAATTTTACAAATACGAGCTAAAAGATTGACCATGAAAAATTGTGCTAAATGCTTTGTAGCTCCATCTCAACCATGAACTATTCTAAAAATTAGCTGTTTCTATTGAGTCCTTCCAGCAAGTAGTCATTGAATATTGACTTGGCATGTGGAGACTAAAGTAGCCTGGACAATAGGAAGGTAATAAGAGTTAGTGATAGATCTGAGAGTGCAAATTAAGTCCCTTTTTCTATAAGCGCCACTATCTTTTACCTATCATGAGATTGCAAGGAAGGTAGGATTGCAATGAGAATAATCCAAGATGTTTGAAAGTTTGGGTAATGCTACTAGGCTATTTAAAAATATGTTTTGCTATTAGTAGTTTTTTTATCATCTTTCTTCAGCAAAGAATAAACCATATTAATAACCTAACTGTAGATTTCTTGTGATTGAGTAGTGATGCGCCTAAGGACTTTAATTGATTTTGTTATTGGATTATTCTTTGTTTGCTCTAAACAATCGTCGTTAAGGCAATCGAGATATTAGAGGGCATCACCTTTAAATTGGCAGAGAAAGTCTTGATTGATGAGCATTAGTGGAAAGACCACCATTTTTAATACAACTTGATGCAAGGTTTAAAAGATATGAGGAAAGGCTTCAAAGTAGGAAATGTAGATTTAGAGGAGTATGCTGACAAACTGAGCCTGATAGGGTGAGGCTTAGCAGATATTGCATGAAATAGTTGATAGCAGAATCTAAATGCTCTATTAATTATTTAGGAATAGGTTGATATTTTCTTGTGTGCCAAGCTTCACAACTAAGCAGTGATAGGCTTTATTAAATGCTGATTACTTTCGGCTGCCAGTATCTTCAACCTCAACATTTATTAACTCGAATTAATACACCCCCAGCAATTTTATTTATGGGGCCTATCTAAAGAGCGCAGCTTAAAAATGCTCAGCATCATCTCGTCTAGCCTCAAGCCGACGTACAGTTCTCGAAGTAGGCTAAGCTTTTATTAATTTGTTGTCTTCATTGACTAGCAACATTCAACAGCCCAATTTATTAATTCCAGCTGATCTCTGATGTTACTATTATTATTCTGGCTTATCTTGGCAATAGCTTTGAAAAGGTCAACTATTATTTTTGTTAGATATGCAAAATGCTTTTATTTTGCCTCTTTCCATCTTATTGCAGTTAGGCAAGCCTTGCAGATCAACAGTAGAGAAGATAAAGCGTTCGAAATGCTTTGCAGGTAGTGAAAGCCTACAGAGAACGTTTCACCTTTTTTGAGTCTAACTGTTTCATTAACGGATTATAAGCCATCGCTGACCAATTAGACTAAGCATTTGGACATCTTTGCCACACCTTGTTCGAATATCATTTCGTGATCTATTTTACAAAATGTCTACGTTATTCCCAAGTTTAAAGCAGGAAGGTAAACGATTATTATAAGTTTTTCTTATGCGCAACATCTATCTCCCAATTAAAGAGGATGTCCCAAATGTAAGAAAGTTCTTTAACCCCTTCCATATCTTTGACGCCTCTTAGAAAGAGATAGTTTATTGCAACGCTAGAGCATATTTTTGCCTATCTAAGGCTAGCCTATGATATTGAGGGTAAGCATGGCATTGAAAGTAATTGTTTAAGGTTGCTAGTATATGATATTGTGTTTCGAGATAGCTCTTATTCAGCCTCCTTTAGGCTATTTGGGTTTTTGAAGTTGAGAAGTCCAATCAATTCAACCAATTCTTAATTTGCCATTTAATATAAATAGCTATTGCCAAATCGACAAATCAAATCATCAATATATCTCAGCTTAATATAATATTCAAACCTAAAAATTAACTTTCTCAAAAGGAAAAAGGGACTGAAATCATTATAAAAATATCACCAATAATTTCAATAAAAAACATATATCACCAAAGTGCTCTTTAAAAACTGAAAATAAAAAAGGGCAGCGAAGATTGGTGTTTAATCTTGAGCCGTATAAATAAATCTAATATATCAGAATATTTGATGAAAAGAAGAATTGAAGTAAATAAAAGTAGCAATAAGTCTCTTTCTAAGTCTCTATCCAAATAAGCTATGCAGCGTCACTCTAAGGAGCATTCATATTCGAAGGACAGCATTACTCTGTAAGAAAAAACAATCAGTAAATCCTACAATAAAGGAAGAATCCAACAACTTCCGAGTTCTCACAAGAAACCTAAAGATCCCAAGAAAGAACCTGCGCATATCAATCATTAACTCAAAAAAGCTGCACCAAAATAAGTCATCGCAACCATTCATAATAGACCAAAAAGACCAATTTCTGAATAGAAAAATCCAAAGAACGGTAAACTTTTCTAAAGAAAAAATAACCATTAGGCTAAGAGTAGCAAAAAGATTTCCAAAAAAAATTCTAACAACTAAAATGATAGTAATGAGATCGAAAGACTAAAGACATAGAATGAGTACTACAAGAAAGCTTTTCTGGCTTCGAAGGAGAGCCTGTAGAAGATGTAAAAGTACCTGTAGTAATAGAAAAAGAAGAGGGCAAACAATAATGTTTGGTTTAAGAACCAGATAAGCAACTTGAAGAAACAAATAACAAGTGACAAAGTTAAGCTGAGCCATATCTTCACATATGAACCATTTCATAACGAGGAAATCAGCAATATGATCATCTAAACATAGAACGAAAGCTCATCCCTCTTCTGCCCCAATAGAGGTGAAGAGCCTGAAGGAACCCTCAGCAACTTGTCTCTTTAGTCCAAGTGAACAACTATGTTGATTAGCGCATTTTTTATATGCTCCTCTTATAATTAATAATCACTTAATTAAAGGATGCGTAATTGGGGTAAGATGGCTGGCGGGTTCAAGCAAAATAATCCTAGTGAGAATACAAGGTTTTAATCTGGGATGACAAGCGAACAAAAGTTTAATTCAATCGCTGAGTCTGTACTCAGCAAAATGTCTCATCAAGAATAACCCAAAGGTTGCTCCATGCATCCTAAAATATCTAAAAAATGCAGAAAGTGCTTATAAATCCGTAATAGCGCAGCGAATTAGAGTTAGAATAAAGAGTAATGGACAGTTGATGAAAATTTCCCATAAGTAATAAAATGGAATACAAACTTCTTCAAGTCTCACTTTAACGAGAAGATGCAAAAGAATATAGAGTAGTCACATTTTTATAAATCTAAGGTAAAGGTGATTGTAAATATAAAAGATTTATCGAATAGTGTGACGCCTGATTAGATATCTATTGAGGCCTATATGCCTGGCTCTAATGATATGCCCACTCCATTCATTTGCTACTTTTATAGGTTGGCCTAGCTCCATCCTACTAAGGAACAAATCACCATTATGCTTAAAGCCAACAATGTTAATGTACGCTGCCTTATATTACTCTATCTAAGGGTTTTTGCTGATCCATCTATGGTCTATGGATGCATCAATCATTCCTTCAAAGATAATAAGCTCCTTACAGTCATGACCATCGGATAGTATGCGATGAGACTGCTTGATGAAACTCAGTTAAACCATGGAGGCTTTAGAATACCACGCTTACCCATCAAAATTCAAAGATAGATTGACAGCAAAATATTAAAAATAAAGGAGGCACGCTAAAAATAATTCGAAAGATAACGAAGTAGATCAAGGGAAAGAAAGAGAAAGTTCTAGGAGTAAGAGGAACAAAGAAATTTAAACAGAAGAAAAAGCTCTTCCTCATCAAGTTCCTCTTCTTCATCCTCTTCCCCTTCTTCAAGGCACAAAAAGATAAATACTCAAAATATAGAGGGGCTGACTTTAAAGGAAAAGATTAGATTACTTGAGTAGAAGAAGAAAGCAGAGGAAAGACGTAAAATGCTTTTATAGAGTTACAAGGCATAGAATGTGGTTGAACTCGGGAGTTAAGAAGAAGAATACAACGAAAACGACGATATATAGAAAATAAAGATGGGTTGATTATATATAATTCATTAAAATCAACGCCTTGTCTTGGATCCTTTAATAACTTTTTTCATCCTCCTTGGAAACATCCTACCCAAAATCAAGGCATAGTCTAGTGCTTTCTAAGAACACTCATATCTGCCCTTCTAGTCCACTGTTATTCCCAAAGACACAAGTCTTGGATGATGGGTTTGTAAGTGAAGCTTTAGCTAAGTATAATGCTAGAAAAAGATAGAGCATTAATCATTCAAGCACCTAAGTTTGGTATAGGGAGGGTAATCTTTTAACTCAACATTTTTGATTTTAAATATGGAGTTGAGTATTTTGATTTTTTATTTCTTATGAAGTCGGGCTATATATCTATAAACTTACTTATAGCTAGCCGCTCTTGATAGGTTGACTATAATTATTAGGGAGTCAGTTGCCTAAAGGCTTCCTTTTATTCTTATTAGTAGGAATCCTCAAGAAAAGCACTACTCTTGAGTGTCTCAGGAGGGTCCTTCAAATAATTTGTTTAACCTTATTAAACAGGTGGGGTATGTTTGACACAAGAAAGCATATCTTCAATAGGCCAGTCAACGTTTGCGTCGATTGGCAGATCAAAGTCTATATGAGACTATTACTCTTCTTCTGGTTCATTTGAACAAGCCGAGGGTGATGTTGTAGATTGGGAAATAGGCTAAAGGCCATAATTGCAATGATGAAAAAGAAAAAATATTTCAATTTTATTAGAATCATAGTTTTTACAACCATAGTTACATTTAATAGATATATTGGAGAGCTTCTATTTACTAATCTCAGTTTTCTTATGCTTTTAGTTAGTATACTAAAGCTTTGTGGCTGACTTAGCCCTTATTTAGATCTATTTGAAGCTTTTATTGTGCACTATTTATGTTTGATTGCTGTCTGATGTGGTAAGCAGCTTGAACTTTTTACCTTATATTTCAAAAGATAGTTCAAGCTCCTCATTTTTGCGCTTAGTAAAGGTGAGAATTATTTGACGTTTGGAAACAATGGTTTAGTTAAATGTTAGCTTCTTAAAGGATAAGCGTTGAGGTCTATTATCCTTTTCAACTTTACTCTTTGATTAGGTAAGGCTTTTGAAAATTGGATATGCTTATGGTTCTTCGTAGAAAGTTGAAAAGATGTTAGGCTACTACTAATCTTTAACTTTGCTTAGTGAATAGTCTTAAATCGACCTGTAGATTTGTTTAAATTTGGGCTTATTTGTGAGGTGCATGCAAATAGACTTAAGGAAGAGGGCACTCTTCTATTTATAATGACTTATAAAAATGCATTTTTATAGGCCGCACTTTAAATGTCTACTTAATTGACAATAGGCTTCACAATGAAATCTTTCAAACATGCAGGCCAGCTTCGAGCAATGCATCTCTCTGTTCGAGATGGAGGTTGGATTGATTGATAATGATTTAAAATACAAGATCAGGCTGTAACAAGGGCGGATGCGGTTTTGGCGTTGTATTTCCACTTGTTGGGGAGACGTTGAGTTCTACGATAATAGCGAGCCAATCTATGGATTCTTGATTCGATAAGAATGAGCCTGTACTTGGCATCCTTGTCTTTGCGGCATTTCTACAAATGCTTTCTGATGTTGACTGCCTTCTTGATCAGGCAGTAGATATCCTCAGGTATCTCAGGTGCGCACCCTAAATAGAATAAGGCTTACCGTTCTTCTTGAGGAGACGAACAATTTTTTGTCCAGTGAGGAGCTTGATGCTTGGAACGGCTTCCCTGTCTCTGATGGCGACTCCGATTTGTGAGGGGGAGAGTCCCTTCTTGGCCATGGTGACGATAAGATCAGTGATACTCTTGGGGGTGTGAGCGACCCATCTAGCAGTTCTTCTCTTGAAGGGAGTGACAGCTGAGCTGATACCTTTGCCTTTTCCTTTCGATTGGATCCTTCCCATTATTATCCACAATATTAAATAATATTTATTTAATTATTAAATTAGTATCATTATAAGCACCATCTCACCACCTCCACGAACCTACTTGCGTAATGGCTGAACTGGCTGCCCATCTGCGAGTTGTGTATCAGTATGTTGAGCTTCTCTTCGTATTCACTCAAGATTATATGGCGAATTTGGTTGATCTTCTCAGCTGCTTGATTGTTGGGGTTGGAGAAGAAAGTGCCAACGGCTTCAAAGATATGGAGACTGATAGCATTCAACTCCGAGGACATGTACTATTCACTCCATAGCTGCTTTTCTATCACCTTGTCCATCAAGAGCTGTAATATTCTTGTTTGAAAAACCAGAGGTTATATGATGTGAAAGGGAGCAACCTAGAAGATGCTCTTAAGCAAAAAGCAGATCTACATTCTATTCTATACGTCCATTTATTGTTCGAACAAAGAGGCAAGGGTGGAAATGAGGTTTTCCTGTGAGTTTTGAACATTATTACAAAATATGATATTATAGATTTAATTTTAGTCTTTTGAATCTTCAAAGAAGTTGGAGAGGATAAAGTAACCCGACCTTCTCATCAAGATGAAGTCTGATGAGTGTATCACTATTTGTTTGTTCTGCAGAAAGTGGATGATTTCATATACAATGGGGTGGTAGTATTATCGCTTGAATTAGGGCTAGCTCTCAACACCCTCAAACGCATGCATTATTAAAAGCAGTATCTCATTAATTAGCTTTATTGGAATTAGGCTCTCCTTCTCTTTTAAGGAAGGGTAGTCAATCACGTAGTTGGACTGGGAGAGTATTAAGTATGCTTTCACTAGGACAGCGGGAGCTTAGTTACATTTGTATGACAATATTTTACTGTTTGTCCATGCTGATTTCATAGTTAATAAATTTTTGACTGCTGCAACCAAGAACTAATAAGCCTTCAAATAACTTCTCTATTCCTATTCAACCACTTCGATTTTTACATCCATGGTCCCTTCGAAAAAGAGTTGAATTATTTTATTTGTTATGCGTTTGAATTGCTACTCGCCTTCTCTTTCGAATTTATAGTAAGTGAGCGCTTAAAGGACCATGTAGAACTCGAATTCCACGTCTTTCTCGAAGTGTTTATAGAGCTTAAGACAGTAAGTGTAGGTCTTATGATTCAAGACAGCGAAATTGCGTGTTTGATAATTTTTCTTGCAAATTTAGGCAATAAGGCGAAGGACGATTCGGGCTAGATCTAGTTTTTCAAGATAGTTGAAGCTTTTCACTGTCTCCTTTGGCTCACTACTGGAATTACTAATCACAACTTCCTTTATTATCTATCTTTCCTCAAACTCACACTGACTCTGCTGCCTGCTAAGTTTGTCGACACTCGTTGTGAGGTTGATAACCCCATGGAGCAAACGCATGACATCGTATTGGAAGAGATTATAGATGGCGCTGCTATCAGCCCGCACAATCATGATTTCAAACAAGTGAAGAGTAAGTTTGTTGGGGAACTTCTACACCATCTTGAAAATGTCCACGACTTTATCATCAGTGAGGCGGTATGTTTCTAGCGATGAGTATGCTTCGATCATCTTGGATGCCCAGTTATAGCTTTACTCATTTTCAAAAGGAATGCTTTGAATTAGCTCTTGCAGGGATTAGGCCTTTTTAATTTGCTGCCGTATTTTGTTTTTGTATTCGCCAATTTGCTTGTTTCTTATCTGAACTCTGAATTATTGCATTTTGCCGCTAATCATCGAGTGTTATTCCTTTCTTTTAAAAATATGATTATGAGAGCAAACAGCGGAGGGGGTTGCATTTAAATGACTGGAGTGATTGATAGATACGGTTGTCATTATTGGGCAGTATCTGCTCGGGTATTTTATTAATTAAAAATTGAGCCATTTTATAAATGGCTAACCTCAACATATCTGCGATAATCGAACTCAATTTATACATTCACTCATAAGGCTACAAGAACTAATTATATAAGTATAATTAAAAGTTGTCGAACATATGAAAATAAGAAACTTTCCCTAGTTCACCCACTTCGCCTGTCTACCCTTCATCTCCAACCCCCAAAGGAACCTCATCTACGATATACAAGCTGCCATCAATAAGATTGTGCAAGGACATTATCCGCATGATTCGTTTGCTTAGAGCAACTATAAACTAGCACACATTACAATATCGATGCTGGTGTTGCATAGAGAAGAGATGCGTCAAAAAATGATTCAAGCCATGGATAAGATATCAGAATAACTAAAATCAATACTTCAAGACACATTGATCACCTTTAAGAAAGTAAAATACTTCAGCAAGGTGAACCCTAAGACTAAGAAATCAGAAGTAACCCTCCTCTACCTTGAAATTGATAAGGATGATAACTCCAAGAGAATTGAGAAGGCGGGCGATTTATTCATTAGAGAAATGCTCAAAGCAGATATAATAGGGGTGGGATAGTTGAAGCAGATGAGAATCTCATACAACGTCAATTAAAATCTGTACAAGAATTAGTAGAACCATCTCACCTTATTTAGAGTCAAAAATGTTATTGAAGATTAGAAGTTCCAATGCTTATTCAAGGAAATGAGTGAAATTAAGTTGGAATTCCCATTCCAATGCCATTCTTTTGACATTTCAACTAGGAACCACTATAACTAAGAAAGCCGCTTCTATGCCCATTTCTACTCCATTAGTTTACTGGCTTAGAAGAATTAAAAAAAGGAATAGTTGGGATACGAGCCAATGTCAATCGAATAATAATCCTGATATTAATATAGATAATGGTGCTTTTTTGTTCTAAATCATTTGCCTTCGTAGAGATAAATATACCCCTTTCCTAAGACAGGGTTGCTTGATGTTGTTACTTTCTAGTCATTGAATAACACCCACCCTTTCTCTGTTTTTACATAAGCAACATAATGACCACTATGCACCGATTTTCCCAAATGAATTACCACTGCTTTTAGCTCATAATTAACATAAGCAGGCTTCCCATAATCTTGGCTTATTTATTTTTTATCGCTAGCTTTAAGCAAATCCAAGTAAGCACTCACATCTCCATCATTATTGCAAAGCCACTATACTGCTGCCTCGGGACTATGTTCCTAAATAGAGAGATCAATACGTTTTTAAGGAGAGCAATTTTGGCTTGCTCTTCAGTAAACCCAAAATCTTGTATCTGAAGGATAGATTATTGCTTGAAGCTCACTGCTTTGGGCTTGACCTCCTCCTCTAATGGAAGATTGATCGAGTAATCATCCATATTTTCCATTATCCAATTGGAAGCAGCTTAGAGATCATTGTTGTATTTGATTAGTGCTCTTTTGGAAGCATTAGGGGTAAAGCCCATAGCACCTAGCATGTCGACGTTATCTTGTGTCCACTTTGGGGCAGTTGCAACTCCTCCTTAAAGCTTCTACCCAACTTGAGGTGCGTTATGGATGAGAAAATCTTAAATATTGAACTGTTAATGAACCTGGATCAAAGCATTAAGCTTCTTTGGCACCCACTTTTCTAAGACAAAGCGGTTCGGAATGGCTAATAGGTACTTGGGAGTGGATTTGAAATAGTGGCGTGATAAAAATACCTTCTAGTCCTTACATTTAGGGCAATTGACAACCACTGCATCTCCTTGTCGTAAGATATCAAGGCATTGTTGGAACTTTACCTCATACTAAGGATCTTAGCAAAGCTTAGCCTTCTTGGTCTCAGAATCCGAACTATCAAGCTGCTTATAGTAATTATCAATGTCCACTTGAGTTGGGTGTGGGACTGGGAACTTCCACTCATTTGTCTTGGCCTCGACTAGCTTATAGCCATTGCAGCCCTCACAGACTAAACGGTTTACAGTTTAGAAGTTAAAATGTCTTGTAGTGCTCTAACCGATGAAATGCTATTCCTTGTCGAGCTTGTCGAAGAACCACTGCAAGTATTAGAGTGCGTCTTGCTGCCTCCCACTCATAAACTCATCACTGTCCTTACCAATTAATAGTTTAAAGTCATAGGGCTTAATTCCTTACTGGTATTACTCGTGGACTTCTACTTCGTTAATAATTCTCTTCCTCTAAAGCTTCTGGGAGTAAAGTCCGGAGTTCAATCCCCAAAATATTTTACTGACCTGGCAATAAAAGCATTCAGATGGTATTTTCTTGCAATTCTTTATATGTTCTTCTCCGCGGATATAATACTGTTTCTTATACTCCTCGAGCGAGTTAAGAGATTGAAGAACTGAATTGAGATAGCATGAGTTACCAATATTATTAATGCCTGTAAAGCCTGGACCGTATAAATTCTATGAGTTCTATTTGTCTTCGATTAATCTACTTAGTGCAAAGTTCAGGTTGATGTCGAGGTTTATTTATTGAACTGTTTTCTCTGTCTTAGTTTGCGAGTGAATATCGATTCCTGCCACGATTAAGTGCTCAATCAAAAGCTGATCCTTAACATCATTGTTGCAGGCATAGCAATATAAGGAAGCATCTCCTTAAGCTGTTATGGTGCCCAACTTCACAACCAAGGGATGACCTGTCTTTTCAAAATGCTCTATACCATGATTGTTTCCACCTGTTCCGTCCCAGTTCTTCCTTCCACACCCAGTATTTCCGCATGTAAGGCAAAGCCAAAGATTGGTTGAAAGCTGACAGTTCGAACAATGATCCAGATTTTTATTGACGATTTGTTGATTTAATGTGAGGGAATGCTAGCAAGGGAATATCTCCACTTCCCAGCTTGCGAGACTTTGCTTCTTAAAGGGTGAATCAGTATTAATAAGAGATTTAACTTGGGCTTCCAAGGCTTTGTCTCCTTAGGCTGTATGAACTAAACAACTGTTGCACCAAACTTCATATTTCGTGTCATACTAAACATCTCCTAAAGCTCCTCCCTACACTCCAATCGCAAGCTTCGTAATTTAGTATTTTTGTTCAGTAACTTTCGGAGTTGACGTGATTCGCAGATACAATGGATGTTTGTGGAGTTCCGAGTGTTGGGAAATATGTTGAGAGCAGAAGCCATTAAAGCATTTCATGCAAACAAATAATCCTTAAGGATGATACTGGTCTTTAAAGCACCTTACACATTGATCCTTATATATCTTTTTGCCCTGCAGTGACTTAGTAAAGTTATTGTCTGTCAAATGTTGACAACTTGATTCCGCGATCATTTAAAAATAGTTTAAATAATTTATATCTTTTATAATCAAGGCTCCCTTATTTGATCTACATACTCACAAGTCACAGTCTTGACCTTCTTGTCTCCTCTGCTTCTTCCCATCACTTTGATCTTCTTCTTTTGGACACTCACCTACAGTTATTATGCTTTCGTTGACTACTTGCTTGGTGACTAAGGTTCATCATTATTTGCAATTGCTTCGACCTTTTATTTGTACTTTATGGGTTTTTAGACCCACTTCTTTTAGCTCTTCTCTTTTTCTTAATACTTCTTCTTTGTTTATGCTTTCTACCCATTTTATAATTAGTCGAGAGAAATGCCTTTATGCATCATATCAAGCAAATTATATACGTTAAATTTGATGTAGTTTAGGTTGGAAAGATTGATTAATCTCTCGATCTATTGCAGGGATTTGAGCTCAGTCAAATGGGGATGGAAGAATTCCATAATTTCTGCTATTTAATCGTATAGAATTTTCTAGAGATCTTTATTGGAAACAATGATTTTCTGCAATTATTGAATAGTTACTTGTAGCTCAAGCAAAATATAGACAACTTATTTCTTATCTTTTGCCTCTTCGCCATCCTTCAAGTAGAATTTGGCTGTTTATAGCGTTGCACATATAGATTTAAGGCAGCTGTTGAAAGTTATAGCTGATTGATTGCTGCGAAGGAAGGAAAAAAGATTTTCTACAAGCTTTTTCCTATTAATAATTTAGTAGTTATAAAGCTAGCCTAAAAATCGACCCCAGCAGACACTACGCTGAGCATTCAGCTCTAATAAACTGCTACCAATCGAAGTTAGCGTGTACTAGTGAAGCATTTTATTGAGTTCCTTATGGCCGAGGTCTCGAAGAAGACTAGCGTAGTAGTAAGAGCTTAGAAAATCTTGATGATCAATGCCTGCAACTATAAACTCATATATCTTTTGGGCTTAGTTTTCTTTTATTAGTTTCTGCATTTTCTTGAGGATGAATTAAAAGTTGGTTTTGATTTCCAGCTGCGCTATTTAATGAGTTTAAGCAGTAGATATTTTGTTGGAGTGGTTTCTAAGATAGCTGAGCAGTCCTTTCAGGTGGAATATCTGCTCAATGTTGAAGTGGACAAGCTTGTTCTTCATAATGGCTTATATCTTCGAAAAGATTTCGTTGATTCTATATATGCAAAGATATACCTTGTATGAGTCTGAAGAGACCTGTAGTAGACAATAGTGCCTAGTTGCTATAAAATTGACTCCACTTCCTTAGTCACCTGACTATTTTCCAGCAGTAATATTTTCTACGAGTAGTCGAGCAGAATGTTCTAGTCAAGCAAGTTGAATCGGCTCATTTCGCACAGCAACTTTTGATACTTGATATTCATTCTAGCTTGAGCTAAGTTACATGCATGATTTACCACATATTTTTCTTCCTTTGTTGCAGCAGTACTCGTAAAGGGAGGGCTAGAAGCGGCTCACTTAGAGGACAACTTTGAGAATGTATGAGATGTTATTGTAGTTAAAGCAGTCATTGATGATGATTTCGATCAGCTAGTCACGGTTGTGCTGAATATTCATTTGCTACAGGAAATACCCTGCCAAATCAACACATTAGTCAATTGTTGAGCAGTGCTTTATTTTTCGAACAAATGCCTCGCTTTATTCGATCCGAATCATCTCAGATTTCTTTAACGGCTTTAGCTACCTCAAACCTCCACTACAAAGATACAGCTATTTCTCGTATTGGGAAAATTGGAAGGAAAGTTTGAATGTTGTACATTACTTTTTTAGCTAGAAAATGGATTTGAGCTTAAATTAGTCACAGTTGAACTAAGCAGTGAGGAACTGGAGAGCATTTTAGAATTTATAAAGCTAAGTTTAGTAATTTTAGAGGGAGCTAATATAGGCTTGCTCTTCAGATTAATTCGGCTTCTATAAGATGAGCCTTTATTGGATTTACTTTGCCTTAACCAATAATGAATCACGTGAGGCCACAATGTTCTTTTTGTATGAATCCATCCAAGCCTGCATTAACTAAAAAAACCCTCTTTGACTCTTATGATGAAAGAATTAGTTGCTTTGTAGAACATGAATATATTTTGGGAGGAGGTACAAAATATGTTGTTCATAGTGAGGAAATATGAAGTTTGTAAAGGTTTCTAGAGGGATTGAGAAGCCATACAAATATGCTTCAGTCAAAAAGATAACTTACTCCAGTGATTTTTATTGTTGATTACTGGCCTTCAATTCCATAAAATCATTAATCACCCAGTATGAAGCAGGATACTTTCTGCAAAGACGATACGTGACCTAGGTTAGTAAATAGATACGAAACTAATCAAAGTGCCAGAACGAACGTCCAAGAGACTCCATAGCAGATTCATCATATCATTCATATGATGAGTGAGGTCATTATCTAGCTAATGCTTAATGAAATAGTTTATCTGTTAGATTTTGTTTTCCTTGTTCAGAATCCTCTCGTAAAGGTTTATCACATCCTTTTGAAGAGTATGAGGATGATAGTTTGGAGGATGTGATGGCTGTGCGAGTGACTTAAATAGTTTGTGCTTCCTTCTCAGAAGGAGCTGCTTTTGTTTATCAATTGAGGACATATCTTGCATATGCTTATAACTTGAGCCGAGTGGATGGGTTTGTTTCGACTTATATTTCAAATATATATCAAAGCCCATACAATGGCCTTTCCCACCTAACACACATATCAAATCATCCTCTATTTTAAATATAATCTTACGGGGTTGGGGTTGGGG
>JACCDV010210925.1_pt1 | contig 28923 bp, 32 predicted proteins | sample 7446131 | NCBI WGS metagenome assembly JACCDV01 (sample SAMN15323448, study PRJNA562643) | freshwater metagenome | isolation source: river surface water | place: USA:Blue River Watershed | collected 2017-08-17 | reverse complement strand
GTTGGTAAGCACGTTCTTCATTTACTTATGCAGACCTGGATTCCCCGACTTGAGCCGGGAGCCAGTGCAATGCTCGTGGTGCAGAAGCAGCTTGGTGCGGAATCCTTTGAAAAGTGGCTGGCTTCGGAATTCCCGCACATGCGGGTTGAACGGCCCGATCAAGACAAGGGATATCGGGTGATCAGAGTTACGAACGCGGCCACGAACCGCTAAAACTGAGCTCGGCCGGACCGCTAATTCCTGCATGCTCACCATCTTCAGTTGGGAACATTCGAACTCCCACCTGCCCACCTGGCACCCTTACTTTCCAATAGTTCTGGGAGTTTCCGGCATACTCGCGAATCGCAATTGCGGCGGCCGCAATGCCAGTTCCACAGCTTTGAGTCTCTCCGACGCCTCGCTCATGCACGCGCATAGTCAAGCCCGCTACGCCCTCAGAAATTAGTGGATCGTCCAACACCACGAACTCGACATTTGCCCCTTCGGGAAGCGAAGGTTCCAAGACTGGAGGCATGCTCAAGTCGAGTTCTTGCAATTCCTCAAGGGTGGCCAAAGCCACGACTACGTGAGGGTTACCGATGGTCAGGTACAGACCGGGCCTGGGGACGCGCAAACCAGCGGCGTGTACCAGGACCTCGTCGGCTTTGACTTTCCAGCGCCCAAGATCAACTGCGAATCCATTTGAGGTTGCGGTTATGTCCTTAACACCTGCCCGAGTCGCAATTGGAAGAGTGCTGCCATCGGTCAGGGAGGCATGGCCGCCAGTTAGCAGGTATCGAGCAAAGACTCGGGCACCGTTGCCACACATTTCACCCTTGGAGCCGTCCGCATTTCGGTAATCCATGAACCATTCAGCCGAGGGCTCTTCCTGCAAAAGATGCCTGACCTCCTCGGATGCGGAGGTGTGAGTGGCAATTATGACGCCATCTGCGCCGATGCCGAAGTGCCTATCGCACATCGCCCGAATTTCATCATCAGAGAGGTTCAGAGCGCCTTCTGGGTCCTGAATCAGGACAAAGTCGTTACCCGTGCCCTGGCCCTTGATGAATGAGATGTTCATCGCTCCAGCCTAATTCGCTCAAGCGCTTGTTCGAGGCGATTTGAGTCATCCGGCAACCACTGAATTCTTGAGTCTCGTCGGAACCAGGACAGCTGCCTTCTGGCGTAACGATTCGTGAGAATCTTGGTTTGCTCCTTCGCTTCATCCTCCGTAAGCACCCCGTCCAGTTGATCGAACGCCTGTTGATAACCGATTGCAACCCGAGCCGTTTTGGAAAGCGTGTAGTTCTGGCGAAGGGACGCAGCCTCCTCAACCAACCCCAGCTCCCACATCTGTTCGACGCGCGATGAAAAACGCTCTCTCAAGATATCCCTCTCAGATGTGATACCCAAGTACATAGTGGGCCGATAACTCTTTGGCACAGGTAGTGAGGATTGATAATGATCCCCAGTGATTTCGATTACCTCAAGAGCACGAATCACGCGCCTAACATTCTGCGGCGGGATTCTTTCAGCCGTCACTGGGTCCTTCTTACGCAATCGATCATGGAGTGCTGTTGGACCTAGGGACTCGGCTTCTGCCTCCAACCGCTCTCGGATGGAAATGTCGGTGGGGGCGAAGTCAAGTTCATCGAGCGCCGCCGCGATGTAAAACATACTTCCGCCAACCAGAAGTGGGATCGCCCCCCTAGCAATGACTTCGTCGATTGTCTTTCGCGCCAGTGCCTGATATTCAACTGCAGTCATTTCCTGGTCTGGGTTCAGGACATCGAATAGATGGTGAGGCAATTCGGAGCGTAGCGCTTGGCTAAGTTTTGCGGTTCCTATGTCCATGTGCGCATAGAGCTGCATCGCATCAGCGTTTACTATTTCGACTGACATCCCATCTCTTGCCAAGTTTTTGGCGATGGACAACGCCAAGTCGGTCTTGCCCGAGGCGGTAGGACCGACAAGCGAGATCAGATCAAAGGGCACGAGATGTTCTAACCGGAATCCCAAGCGACACTTTGCCAGAGCCGGGAACCGGTGCGCCACAGCTCTCAAGAGCTCTCCGGTCGTGGGCATCCCCGCCCCTGGTGCGCCTGAGTTGGTAGGTGTTTCCCGGTGCGGCATCCGCAACCAGATGGTAAGGGGCCGCCTGAGTGACAGTTACTGTCACCAGGTCACCTGGTCTAGGGGTGTCAGCACCGACTGGCACCTCGAAGTGAACCAAACGGTTGTCTCTGCCGCGTCCAGACATTCGGTTGGTGTGGGCGTCTTTACGACCCTCACCGGTGGCAACCAACACCTCGACGTCTTTGCCAATCAATGCCTGATTCTCTTCCCAGGCAATTTGATTCACCAGAGCCAGTAAGCGCTCATAGCGCTCTTGGACAACGTCCTTGGGCAACTGGTCTGGCATCTCGGCTGCGGGAGTGCCAGGGCGCTTTGAGTATTGGAAGGTGAAGGCCGCACTGAAACGCGACTTGCGCACTACTTCCATGGTTTGCTCAAAATCCTCTTCGGTCTCCCCTGGAAAACCGACGATGATGTCCGTGGTGATAGCAGCGCCAGGAATTGCCTCCCGAACTCTGTCCAAGATTCCCAGATATTTCTCGGATCTATAGCTTCTGCGCATCTCCTTGAGAATCCGATCGGAGCCTGATTGCAGCGGCATGTGCAATTGAGGCATCACGTTTGGCGTCTCCGCCATCGCAATAATCACGTCGTCTGTGAATGCGGCAGGATGCGGCGATGTAAACCGAACCCGTTCCAACCCTTCGATCTGCCCGCAGGCACGAAGCAGCTTTGCGAACGCACCCTTATCGCCAAATTCGACCCCATAGGTGTTCACGTTCTGACCCAGAAGTGTGACCTCTACGGCACCATCATCAACCAGTGCTTGAACCTCGGCCAAAATCTCGCCAGGTCTCCTGTCCTTCTCTTTGCCCCGGAGTGATGGAACGATGCAGAAGGTGCAGGTGTTATTGCAGCCGACCGAGATCGAAACCCAGCCCGCGTAGGCAGAGTCCCGCTTGGTGGGCAAAGTGGAAGGAAAGACCTCAAGTGATTCCAGAATCTCAACCTGAGCTTCTTTATTGTGCCTCGAGCGCTCGAGGAGTGTGGGGAGAGACCCCATGTTGTGCGTTCCGAACACTACATCGACCCACGGAGCGCGTTTGATGATGGTGTCTTGATCTTTTTGCGCGAGGCAGCCACCAACCGCGATTTGCAGGTTGGGGTTCTCTTCCTTTTTGGGCAGCAGCAGCCCCAGGTTTCCGTAAAGCTTATTGTCTGCGTTCTCCCGGACTGCACAGGTGTTAAAGACCACAAGATCCGGATCCTGACCCTCAGCCTTCTCATAGCCAGCATCTTCGAGAAGACCAGAGATACGTTCGGAATCGTGAACGTTCATCTGGCACCCATAGGTGCGCACTTCGTAGGTAAGAGTCATAGCTTAGAGATTTTACCCCGAAGCCATCACCTCGGACAGAGTCCTGCGAATGATCTCAGAGTCAAAACCGCGTCTTGCAAGAAAACCCTGGAGTCGTCGGTATTTGACCTCACGGTCGTAATTCGAAAGTGCATTTAGTCGTTTTCTGGCTAGGCCAAGAGCCAATTCGGCTTCCGCTTCGCGATCGAGCCCCTTGAGCGCTTGGTTGGCGAGATCATCAGACACCCCTTTCTGCCTCAGCTCTCGACGGATAGCGGACTTCGATTTCCCGCCGCAGGCCAAGCGGCCAGCAACAAAAGCTTTGGCATAGGCAGCATCGTCAATCAATTGGGCTTCTGTAAATCGTTGGATAACTGAGTCTGCGATTTCCGCTGGGATCTCGCGCTTAGCAAGCACCTGACGGAGCTGATGCTCTGTCTTCATAGAACGAGAAAGCTGGTGCAGCAATACGTTCTTCGCGCGCTGCACCAGCTTTTCGTCGGACATTATTTATTCGTTGGCTGCTTTTGCGGCCGGAGCTTCTGCAGGCAGGTCCGCAACGGCCCTTGGTACGCCGATTCCAAGCTTGACTTTGATCTTCTGCTCAATACTGTTTGCTACTTCCGGGTTCTCCTTGAGGTAGTTGCGAGAGTTCTCTTTACCCTGTCCAAGTTGGTCGCCGTCGAAGGTATACCAAGCCCCAGATTTCTTTACGATCTCGTGCTCTACTCCGAAGTCAATCAAGCTTCCCTCTCTGGAAATGCCCTCACCGAACATGATGTCAAACTCCGCTTGCTTGAAAGGAGCTGCAAGCTTGTTCTTGACTACCTTCACGCGGGCACGGTTTCCAACAGCGTCCTGGCCGTCTTTGAGGGTCTCGATGCGGCGAATGTCCAGTCGGACGGAGGCATAGAACTTAAGCGCCTTACCGCCTGATGTGGTTTCGGGAGACCCGAAGAAAACCCCAACCTTCTCACGCAGCTGGTTAATGAAAATTGCGGTGGTCTTTGTGTTGCTGAGTGCGCCTGTAAGTTTGCGCAGCGCCTGCGACATTAGTCTCGCCTGCAAACCAACGTGAGCATCGCCCATTTCACCCTCGATTTCAGCCCTAGGGACCAGAGCTGCCACGGAGTCAATAACGATGATGTCGATTGATCCCGAGCGAATAAGCATGTCGGTGATCTCGAGCGCCTGCTCCCCGGTGTCGGGCTGTGAGACCAAGAGGGCATCGACGTCTACACCGAGCTTCTTCGCATATTCGGGATCAAGCGCGTGCTCTGCATCAATGAATGCAGCAATGCCGCCATTGCGCTGAGCGTTCGCAATTGCGTGGAGGGCGACAGTGGTTTTTCCGGAAGACTCAGGGCCATAAATCTCAACGATTCGACCTTTTGGAAGTCCACCGATTCCTAGCGCGACATCCAGTGCAATCGAGCCGGTCGGAATTGACTCAATTGGAGCTCGCTCCTCGGTGCCAAGTCTCATGACCGAGCCCTTGCCGAACTGGCGATCAATTTGCGCTAGAGCGGTCTCTAGTGCCTTTTCTCTATCTGAAGCACTTGGCATTCTGTCCTCTTCTCGCTGGGTGAAGCATTTGCAAAGAACCTAACCTTTGCCTCTGACATTTAGCTCTTGGGTAGTTACCACTGTGGAAAACCTAAGAAGTTTTGTCTTGTGGAAAGACTAATGCCATTCGAACAAAATTTCGAATGGCATTACTCGGCGTGTCTTTTTGGCTTGTTTTTTCCAAGCCAGCGCTCCTTGGGCACGCCCTGGTTTTTACAAATTGCCAGCCAGATCAAACGAGGATCCTCACCTGCGTCAAGAAGTTGCAACGGGGTTAGGTCTGCAAATTCAGTCAGTCTGGTGTCTCGCAAGAGCACACTGGAGAGCCCCTCACCGAATTCGTCTCGGAGCAGGCCGTGGAATTGACTTAGCTTCACTACCTAGAAAGCAATGACGCTTCGGTTACAAAAGCATCGGGCACGGTGTCAGGGATGTAGCTGACATCGACGTAGACACCCTCGATTGCTGCCACCCTGTCAGACACCTCACGCATAACCACAGATAGTGGCACCTCGAGTGCATCGGCAACAGAGGCAAGAATCTCGGAGGATACTTCCTTCTGGCCACGCTCGACCTCGGATAGATAGCCAAGTGCGACAGAAGCACGTGCCGCCACCTGACGGAGCGTCTGCCCGCGACGAAGTCGGTGTGTTCTGAGAACATCGCCGATTTCTTGCCTAACTAGTACCAAGGTTCCTCCAAGCCAATAACCTATCGGTTTACTTCAGAAAACCTAAATTGCGCTTCTGAAAGTTTCCTGAGGTTAAACCTCAGATTTGCTCCAACTCTTCCCGAAGCATGGCTGTGGCTTCAATGACAGCCGAAGAAGTTATGGTTTCCCGGTTCCCCTCAAACCTGAACTCTTGGACCCTGCAACCTCGCCTGGAGGAAATGGCGATAAACACCAAACCGACCGGGTTGGCTCCAACCGGATCGGGACCTGCAACCCCAGTAGTCGCAACTGAAACAACCCGATCCGAGGCTAGCCCATTAGCTCTCGCAAACAGCTCGCGGGAGTTCTGGCTCATTGCAACTGCGACAGCTTCACTCACGGCAGTTTGTTCTGAGATCATTTCGGCAGGCACGGATAACAACTCAGCTTTACTGGCATCGGAGTAGGCAACGATCGACCCCAAGAACGCTTTGGAAGCACCGGGTTTGCCCGCTATGCCGGCGGCAAGCTGGCCAGCGGTAAGCGACTCGGCAGAACAGAGGAACAATCCCTTTGATGTCGCCAGCTCTATTAGGTTCATTTTTTTGGTCGCAGATAGCTGATGCCGGTGTACCAGGTAACCACCACCGTGAAGACCATGACTGAATACACAAAGATCTCATACCAAGGGCCAAGAAACTCGAATGGGGCAATGGCGAGTGAGATTGCAACAATTTGCAGCACAGTTTTGAACTTACCGCCAGAGGATGCCGCCAGCACTCTGCGCTTAGCGATGATTAGGCGATAGACAGTAATCCCCAGCTCGCGGAGCAGGATAGCGCCGGTAACCCACCAAGGAACCTGCCCCACGATAGATAATGCAATCAATGATCCTGAAAGCAGGGCCTTGTCCGCGATGGGATCGAGCAGCTTTCCCAGGTTTGTGACCAGGTTACGTTTTCTCGCGATGGCACCATCGATTCCATCAGTAGACGCAGCGAGAACTAGAAGAACCAGAGCCGAGACCCTGCCAAGGTCGCTCTCCCAAAAACCCAAGATCAACCAAAGTACAACTGGCACAAGAGCAATTCGAGCGGCGGTTATGAGGTTTGGGGTTTGGCGATAGAGAAAGGAATTAGAACTCATCTTTCCTACCGGTCAACTCCCAAGCGTCTTCCTCGGACACTTCTTCGACTGAATCTCCCAAGAAAGCTGCAGAGGTCTGTCCCGACAGCTTAGCCAAGAACCCAGCTAGCTCTTCTGGCTTGAGCAGAACGTCTCTCGCCTTAGATCCTTCCGAAGGTCCTACCACTCCCCTGGACTCTAGGAGGTCCATTAGGCGTCCCGCCTTAGCGAACCCGACGCGAAGCTTGCGCTGAAGCATCGAGGTAGATCCGAACTGAGAATTCACAATCAGGTCTGCCGCTGCCATTAGAAGCTCGAGATCATCTCCGATATCGGAGTCGATAACTTTGGACTGAGGAGCGGCCGCTACGTCTTCGCGGTACTCCGGCTCCATTTGCTGCTTGACGTGCTCAACGACCCTGTGTAGCTCATCCTCGGATACCCAGGCCCCCTGAACTCGGAATGGCTTGTTCGAGCCCATTGGAGAGAACAGCGCGTCTCCCTGACCAACGAGTTTCTCGGCTCCCGGCTGATCCAAAATGACCCTGGAATCTGTCACCGAAGAGACCGAGAAGGCCAGACGTGATGGGACGTTTGCCTTGATCAATCCAGTTACGACATCGACAGATGGACGCTGGGTAGCGAGCACCAGATGAATGCCGGAGGCCCTGGCAAGCTGTGTGATTCGGACGATGGAATCCTCGACATCGCGAGGAGCCACAATCATCAGGTCAGCCAACTCATCCACAACTACGAGAAGATACGGATAGGGCTGAAGATCTCGCTTAGAACCCTCTGGCACCTTGACCTGACCAGACACCACAGCTCGGTTGAAATCGTCGATGTGCTTGAACCCAAAAGAGGCAAGGTCGTCGTAGCGAGAATCCATTTCCTTGACTACCCATTGCAGCGCTTCTGCTGCCTTCTTGGCATTTGTGATGATCGGCGTCACCAGGTGCGGGACTCCCTGGTAGGCCGCCAACTCAACTCGCTTGGGATCAATCAGCACCATTCGCACCTCGGCTGGTTTGGCCCGCATCAGGATGGAGGTGATCATGGAATTTACAAAAGACGACTTACCAGCTCCGGTGGCACCAGCGACCAATAGGTGTGGCATCTTGGCTAGGTTGGCAACCAAGTAGCCACCTTCGACATCTTTTCCAACCCCGATGGTCAATGGGTGCGTCGACGCGGCGGCATTCTTGCTGCGAAGCACGTCACCGAGTGAAACAGTCTCGCGGTCGGTGTTTGGGATCTCGATACCAATCAGACTCTTGCCGGGTATCGGAGCAAGAATGCGCACTTCATTCGAAGCCACAGCGTAGGAAATGTTGTTACTCAGCCTGGTTACAGCCTCAACTTTTACACCGGGTGCCAGCTCCACCTCATAGCGCGTGACGGTCGGACCCCTGAGGAAACCCGAGACTCTCGCCTGGACGTCGAATTCCTTGAAGACATCGTCGATAGCTGCAACAATCTGGTCGTTGACGGCTGTCTTGGCCTTTGGTGGAGTGCCGGCGGCAAGTAACCCTAGCGCCGGTAGCACATAAGGTCGCTGGGTTCGTGGTCTTGTTGGAACTGGTTCTTCTGCTACAACGTCAATTGGTTCCGTGACTCCGTCATCGGCAGCCATAAACTCCAGCGAATCAACCGGATCTTGAACCACCACTGCTTCAAGCTCCTCGGTGACAAATTCATCTATATCTTGAACAACCGGGGTTTCAAACGCAGGTTTATCCGACTTCGACGTGTTCCACCATGTGGACTTCTTGCCGTCAAAAGCGTCAGACGCTTCAGGCGCTGCCTTGGCTCCAAAGAAGAAATCGCGTAATTGGTGAAGCCTAGGTTTGATCTGGTTAGGTGCAGTTCCAGTCATTATCAATACAGACGCAAAAGCCACCAGCGCGAGAACTGGGACAGCACCAAAAATAGTCAGCACCGATACCAGCGGTTCACCAAGCACCCAGCCAAAAAGCCCGCCCGCCTCAGAAAGGCCCATAGCACCATCTCGGTTTGGCGCGGGGCGACCGGAGAAAATGTGGAAAAATCCTGAGATGACGGACAGGAACAGCCAAAAACCAACGGCAAATCTCGAGCTGTCTCGCACGGATGCGGGGTGTCTAAAAAGGTAAAAGGAATAGACGAAGAAAACAGCGGGAAGAGCAAATGCGACCAGGCCAAATAGCAATCCGAAACTGTAGGCATTTAGAACCTTGGCCCATGGCTCATTTATGAGAAACCAAGCGAAAAGCGCTCCGAAAACTGACAGCAAGAAGACGAAGAAGGGAGCACCGTCTCTTCTATCCTCCGGCGCGAGTTTCTCGGTGCTAAACGCTCGGATCAACCCTCCAAGCCCGTGGGCCAGCATCATATAAACACGCCCGGCACTAGCCCAGAAGCTGCCACCTCGTTTTGCGCTAGCTGGCGCAACCTTCGCCACACGGCGTTGTTGCGGCTTGCGCGCGGGAGGGGGCTTGCGTTGAACCATGTGAAAAAGGTAGCAATCAAGCAGGCAAAAACCGCTTAGGCACTACCTGTTTGAGTGAACAACCACAGGGATGATCATTGGCTTTCTGCGGTGTGCTTTAGCAACCCAGGTACCGATAGTTCTTCGAATAACCTGCTGTAGCTGATAGGTATCTCTAATTCCATCCTGCGCAGCTTCGGCGAGCGCCTTTTCGATTGCCGGCCTCACATCGTCGAATACATGATCATCCTCGGCATAAGCTCGGGCCCTAATCTCTGGCCCTTCAATGACTTTGCCCGAACTCGGATCTACCACTGCAAAAATGGTGATGAACCCTTCGGCCGCCAAGATGCGACGGTCACGAAGGTCATCCTCGGTAATCTTGCCGACGGTCTTACCGTCCACATAGAGCATGTTGCACTCCACCTGACCAACAACCTCAGCGATTCCATCGGCCAGGTCGATAACGGCGCCGTCTTCAACAACCAAGACTCGTTCAGGTTGAATCCCCGTTTGGATTGCAAGGTTTGCGTTGGCAACCAAATGCCTGGCCTCACCATGAATCGGCATAACGTTCTTGGGTTTGAGAATGTTGTAGCAGTAGAGCAACTCACCGGCGGCGGAGTGGCCCGAGACGTGAACCTTGGCGTTGCCCTTGTGAACCACGTTGGCACCCAGTTTCGTGAGGCCATCGATCACTCGATAAACAGCATTTTCGTTGCCAGGGATCAATGAACTTGCCAATAGCACCGTGTCACCAACCCCAATCGAAACCTGGTGATCCTGGTTGGCAATGCGCGACAGTACGGCCATTGGTTCACCCTGAGAACCAGTGGACATCAGCACAATCTGATGATCGGCTAGGTTTTCTACTTCCTTAAGGTCAACTATTGCGCCATCAGGCACCTGAAGAAATCCCAGGTCACTGGCGATTGCCATGTTTCTGACCATAGATCTGCCCACGAACGCGACGCGCCGGCCATTGGCGACCGCAGCATCAATCACCTGCTGAACTCGATGCACGTGAGACGAGAAGGAGGCAACCACAACCTTGCCCGGAGTCTTAGCAATCACCGATTCGATAACCGGACCGATTTCTCGCTCCAGAGGCGTAAATCCAGGTACGTCGGCATTGGTTGAGTCGACCATGAACAGGTCGAGGCCAGCCTCCCCGATTCGGGAAAAGGCCCGAAGATCAGTAACCCTGCCATCCAGGGGCAGCTGATCCATCTTGAAATCCCCGGTGTTCAACACACTTCCAGCCGAGGTTCTGATCACTACGGCAAGAGCATCGGGAATCGAGTGATTTACGGCAACAAATTCCAGCTCAAAAGGGCCGAGCTTCTCAATTTGCCCCTCCTTCACCGTCATGGAGTAAGGGGTAATTCGATGCTCCTTGAGCTTCGCCTCAACCAGGGCAAGCGTCAAGGTGGAGCCGATTAGTGGAATGTCAGAGCGCATTGAGAGTAGGTAAGGAACTCCCCCAATATGATCCTCGTGGCCGTGGGTAAGTACACAGCCAATGACCCGATCAAGCTTGCCCTCGAGATAGCTCAAATCCGGCAAGATCAGATCTACACCAGGCTGGGTCTCTTCGGGAAACAGGACACCGCAGTCCACAATCAGGATTTGTGAATCGATTTCAAAGACCGTCATGTTTCGGCCAATTTCGCCGAGACCACCAAGAGGAATTATGCGAAGCGTGCCTAGCTTCAGGGCCCTGGGTTCGATCACTATCGAGTAGTCCCAGCTACCTTTGGCAGTGCACCGCCGGCAGCAGCATTTCTATCAGGGCGGAAGTTGTCAAAGCTCAAACCGGGGACACTCACAACCTGATCGATACCATTTTCAATCGCAGCCGCCTCGTGATCCTCAGGTCCAACCAGTGGCAGGCGAACTCGTGGTGAGCCAATGAGCCCTAAACCATGAAGCACATACTTCGCAGCAACAGTTCCTGGCACGTGGGTCATGATCGCGCGCTGCAATGGCTCTAGGGCGTTGTGAACGGTTAGGGCAGAGTGAAAGTCATTTGAGTTTGTGGCATTGATCATCGCGCGATAGGCATGAGGAGCAATGTTGGCGGTTACGCCGATCAGTCCAGTTGCGCCAAGCGCTACGTGGGCCAAAACGTTTGAGTCATCTCCAGAGAAGTACATCAACCCGGTCTCGAGCATAAGTCTGGAAGCTTGCGCTAGGTCACCCTTTGCATCCTTGATGGCAACCACGTTGGGGTGCTTGGCAGCCCTGTGAAAAGTGTCATAGGCAATCGCAACACCGGTGCGACCAGGAATGTCGTACAGGATTACAGGAAGATCTGTGGCATCAGCAATGAGTCTGAAGTGGGTCAGAATGCCGGCCTGGGTTGGCTTGTTGTAATAGGGGGTCACAATCATCACGCCATCCGCACCGGCTTTCTCACTCGCCTTGTAAAGCTGGATGGCATGAGCGGTTTCATTTGATCCGCCACCTGTGATGATCTTTGCTCGGCCGCCAGAAACCGACTTACCGACCTCTACCAACTTAATCTTTTCGGCATCGGTGAGGGTTGAGGTCTCTCCGGTGGTGCCCGTTACCACTACTCCGTCTGCACCATTAGAGATCACATAGTCGATGTGCTTCTCCGTTGCGTCCCAGTCAACCTCGCCATCGGCAGTCATTGGGGTCACCAAGGCAACTAGTACCTGGCCAAACAAGTCTTTCTGATGCATTCGTTCAGCCTACCTAACAGCCACGCTAACTTGGAACTACTAATCTGAAGCTATGCGCCAACGAAGGCTCTGGATCGAGCCACTGAAACCCCGCTCGCTAAGTGCAAACCTCTTCGCGGGTCTCACGGTCGCAATTGTTGCCCTCCCGCTTGCCCTAGGGTTTGGCATCGCCTCGGGTCTTGGCCCAACAGCAGGGTTGGTGAGCGCTGTGGTCGCTGGAATCTTGGCTGCAGCCTTCGGTGGGAGTAGGTTTCAGGTTTCCGGGCCAACTGGGGCGATGACTGCAGTTCTGATTCCAATAGTTCATCAATTCGGGGTCAGTGCGACCCTAGCGGTTGGCTTCCTAGCGGGCTTATTCCTAGTCGTAGCTGCCCTTGCTCGAGTTGGAAAATACATTCATCATCTTCCAGACTCCCTGGTTGAAGGGCTGACCGTTGGGATTGCGATTGTTATCGCCCTACAGCAAATTGCGTTTGTGTTAGGTGTGCCGAGCATTTCAGAGGAGCGGGTTTGGCTTTCGGCATGGAGAGAGTTTGAAATTTGGCTCTCAGCCCCTACCCCAGCCCCTCCACTGGTCGCGGGATTGGTTATCGCGGTTAATGTGCTGGGTGGAAAGTTTTTCCCAAAACTGCCCCTTGCACTTGCGACGGTTGCGGCCGCAACGGTGATCACAGCCTCGCTCAACCTGGAGCTGGAATCCATTGGCGATTTGCCGAAATTTGAGTTGGTGCCATCAGTTGAGTTTTTGCTAGACCAACCACTGCTTCTACTAATTGCACCAGCTTTCTCGGTAGCGCTCTTGGCCGGCCTGGAGTCGTTACTGAGTGCGAAGATTGCGGACCGCATGAAAGGGGATGGCATTCCCCACCTTTCAAACCGAGAGCTATTTGGCCAGGGGATTGCAAACATTGTTACTCCGCTCTTCGGCGGGGTGCCCGCAACCGCCGCGCTCGCCCGAACTGCGGTGAATGTGAGGTCAGGGGCAACAAACCCATCGGCTGCGATATTTCACTCGCTCTTCTTGGCTGGATTTCTAGTACTGGCCGCGAATTGGGTTGGGCTAATTCCGCTTGCAGCCTTGGGTGGAGTGCTGGTCGCAACCGCCTGGAGAATGATTCACCCTGAGATGCTCAAGAGCCTCTTTCGAAAGTCCACGTCGGACGCTGGAATCTTGACGGTAACGGTTCTAACGGCAGTTGCGGTGGATCTAATCGCAGCCGTACTGGTCGGAATCGCTCTCACGCTCGCACTTCGCAAGCGAGGAAAAGATTAGGGCGCTACGCGACCGTTCTCGTTGAATGCTTCATAGCTCAGGGGCATAAGCTCGGCCCAGTAGGCCTCCATCTTCTCCGCAACCATCTCAATCTCACGTTGTGGGAAAGATGGGAAGTGGGTTCCCTCGCGCTTGGTACGAAGGCTCAGGAAATTCATTAGCGACCTGGCGTTCATGGTCACGTACATGCTCGAGTAGATGTTCAGCGGTAGCACGATTCTCGCTACCTCACGAGCGACACCAGCCTCCAGCATGCGCTGGTAAGCCTCATACGCAGCCCTCACAACAGTCTGGGTTTCCTGAGTCACCAGGGCGGTTTGCTCGGCAGACCCATCCTCAAATTCGTAGTGGCCAGGCTTTCCAACCTGAATCAGCTTTCGCTCTGGGCCAGGGACATAAAACACCGGGCGCAACTCACGGTAGCGACCAGATTCTTCGTTGTAGCTCGCGATTCGGTGGCGCATGAACTCACGGAAAACAAAGATTGGCGCTTGGACATAGAAGGTCATCGAGTTGTGCTCAAAAGGGGATCCGTGGCGGTCACGCATCAGGTAGTTGATTAGACCCTTGTCGCGCTTTTGCACCTCTGCGTCAGTTGCCTTAGCCCCCTCAAGGGTTTGCTCGCCCTGGGTGGATACTCGAGCAGCGAAAAGCACATCGGCATCGGCAGCGCTGGATCTGATTAGTTCAACGGTTACGTCTGAGCGGAATTCGATTTCGGTCACGCCCAAAGCCTAGGGTTTTTTGCGTCGTAAAAAAGCGCAACACTCCGTTTTGGTCATCCCCAATCGCTTACCCTTGCTGGGTGGAACTTACCCCGGTAGCACTCGCCGTTATTGCGCTTATCGCACTAGCGACCGTTGCAGGCGTAGTTTTCAAATCTTTCTCAGGCAGAGGTCGCGAGATTTCAAAGTCTGAACAGATCGACCTGGGAAAGCTCAAGGCGACAAAGGCTGGTGCGGTAGTCAAAGCCTTCGGCAAGCGCGCCACACTGCTGCAGTTTTCAACTCAGTACTGCTCAATTTGCCCATCCGTCTCGCGACTACTCTCTCAACTGGAGTATCGAAATGGTGGCCTCCTTCATCTTGAAGTCGACATCACCGACCGTCTCGACCTGGCGGCACATTTTCAAATCAGTCAAACACCAACTGTGTTTATCCTTGATCCGGAGGGCAGGATCAAATTCCGAGTTTCCGGGGCACCAAAACCCGGAGTTATCCAGCAAGAACTACAGAAACTAGGTGCACTGTGACAGAGATTAAGAGGATCGACCCCCGCGGACCAAGGTTCGGGGCCGCCATCACTTCCCTGCTCTCCCTGATTGCCTTCAGTCAATCGCTCGAAGTTTGGATTTACGGTGCTCCGTGGATAGCGCTTCTGTTTTTGCTCTTTTTGTGGAGCGTTTTCTCACCAAAGAACCACCCATACGCGCTTATCTTCAGCAAGTTGGTTAGGCCAAGGCTGGCTCCGCCAAAAGAGCTAGAGGATCCAAGGCCTCCGCAGTTTGCCCAGAAGGTCGGGTTCGCATTCTCGATCCTCGGTGTTCTCGGCATCCTGATTTGGCCAGTGCTAATCCCGATTAGCGCAGCCTTTATCTTCATCGCATCCTTCTTGAACGCCTTTTTCGGGCTGTGTTTGGGATGCCAGATGTATTTAGGTTTGAGGCGACTAGGAGTTATTCGCTCTTAGCTATCGCGGTTCGCATCGCTGCCCGAGCACGCTTGCGGTCACCGCTGGCGTCATAGGCCTCGGCTAATAGCAGCCAGTGCTGCCAACTGTCATCAAACTCAGCCTTTACCTTTTCAAAGGCGAGGGCAGCCGACTCCTTGGTTGCCCTGCCGGAAGGACGAAGATCTAGCTCGAGTTCGTAAAGTCCTTGTTCGAGAGCCCGCTTCACGAGCTGTTCTGACTGAAATCCGAACTTCAGCTCGCGCCATAGCGCCCAAAGGGCGACAAGCGGAAATAGCAGCATTCCAGCACCCATAAGCTTCGCAATAATCGAGGTTTCGGAAAGCAGCGTGAAGGCGCGACCGGCCATCAGCGCAACGTAAATCAGGGTGAGCAGGGTCATCACCGCGACCCAGATTTTGGTTCTCAACTAGAGCCCCACGACCTTATCCAGGCCAACATGGAGGCCGGTGTTCTTCAGGGCAAAGTCGATGCTAAGCAGTATGCCCTTGGAATATGCGCGGTGTGAAATCACCTCGTGACTTAGTGTGGTGAGCTCACTGTCTGATCCAAAGTGCACATCCTGCTTGGCAGAAACCCCTTGCAGACGAAGAGAGTGGATTGGAACCCCGGCAACAACCTCGCCCCGAGCGCTCTGCTCAACCCCTGGAATCAGCGGTTGCGGAAGTCCCTGACGAGCACTTGCAATCAACTCAGCTGTTCTGACTGCGGTTCCAGATGGTGAGTCCACCTTGCCCGCATGATGCGCCTCAACAATCTCAATTGAGTCGAAGTATTTCGCAGCCATAGCGCTGAAGTGCTGAATCAACATCGATCCAACAGAAAAATTCGGGATAACAATTGCAGCCGCAACTGGGTGCTGCGCCAACTTAGATTCCAGTAGTTGCAACTTGGACTCAGACCAGCCACTGGTGCCAACCACTGTCTTCATGTCGTGCTCGATGGCATACCCAACCAGAGTCGGACTGATATCGGGAAGCGTAAAGTCCAAGACGACATCCGCCCCAAGCATTTGCTCGGGCTTGGAGTTTGAGTTCAGGGCAGCGTGCAGTTTTAGATTGGCATCCTGGTCAATTAGCTCGAGAGCCAACTTTCCCATTCTGCCGGTACCTAGAACAGCAACTGAGATCATGGCAAAACCCTATCAAGCATCTAGGCAAGACCCTTTAGCGTTTTTCCTACCGCCACAAGGGTGGGCTCCGTCGCAAAAACTCGATTCGCTACAGCGACCACGCTATCCAGCGTCACCGCCTTGAATCGATTCATTACTTCACCGATGGCGAGGTATTCCCCCGTGCCAATCTCTGAAGCCAAGAGCCGATTCATCCGAGCAAGTGGGGATTCGAATCTAAGTGCCAGTCCGCCAGAGATGTTACCCAGCGCCAGGTCAAGCTCGTCCTTGGTGATACCCGATGTCTTGACCTTCGCAATCTCCTGGTTCATCAAATCGATTACGAGCCGAGTGTTTTCCTCGCTGGTTCCGGCATAGACCCCGAAATAGCCTGCATCGGAGTAGCCCTGCTGATAGCAATACGTGGAGTATGCCAAACCGCGCTCTTCACGAATTTCTTGGTAGAGCCTCGAAGACATTCCACCGCCTAAAACGGTGCTCAAAACCCCAAGTGCGAAGCGATCTGGGTCAGCGGCATTGAGCGACTGATATCCCAACAAGACATTCGCTTGCGCTACATCTTTTTTGATGATGCGCCTTTGCTCAGGGGCCGCGAGTTCCGAAGCCTGCTGTGAGCGGCGCTCGTTTACCGCTCCGGCCGAAACCCAGCCAATTCTTCTGAGCTCAGCCTCGACCAATTCCACAACCAACTCATGAGACACCCCACCAGCGACCGTAATCACAAGATTCTGGGGGATGTAATGCGTTTTGTAGTAAGCGAATACCGAGTCGCGATCTACTGCATTAATGGTCTCTACCGTGCCACCGATTGGCCGCCCTAGATCATGGCCTGGCAGCAACGCTTCAGCGAGATTCTCGTGAGCAACATCCTCGGGATCATCCTCGTTCATTGCAAGCTCTTCGAGAATTACCGTGCGCTCGACATCGAAGTCGTGGCTGTCGATTTTGGCGCTAGAGAACATATCCAGAAGCAAGTCCAGCGCTAAGGGAAGTGCAGCATTCTCAACTCGCGCGTAGTAACTGGTGTACTCCTTGGCGGTAGCGGCATTTGAAGAGCCACCGACAGAATCGAAGGCTATCGAAATATCGCGCGCGGTTCGCCTTTGTGTCCCTTTGAACAGCAGGTGCTCCAAAAAGTGAGTAGACCCGAAGTGCCCGCCGGTTTCATCGCGGGAACCAACCGCCACCGAAGCAGCCACCGCTACGGAAGGTGCGCCTGGCATTTCCTCGGTGAGAATGCGAACACCGCTGGGTAGCACGGTCTTGCAGACACGTGCCGCCTCAGCGGTGAACTCGATTGATTCTCTAAGCGGTAGAAGCAAGGTCTACTACTCGGCAGCTTCCTCGACTACAGGGCTAAGCGATAGCTTGCCGCGATCGTCGATCTTGGTGATCTCGACCTGAAGCTTCTGACCTACCTCCAAGACGTCTTCAACGTTCTCTACGCGCTTGCCACCGGAGATCTTCTTCAGTTCTGAAACGTGAAGTAGCCCGTCCTTGCCAGGCATCAGCGATACGAAAGCGCCGAAGGTTGCTAGCTTCACAACGGTGCCCAAGAAGCGCTCGCCAACCTCAGGTACGTGAGGGTTAGCGATAGCGTTGATGGCTGCCTTGGCAGCATCAGCGGCTGGGCCGTTGGTGGCGCCGATGTAGACGGTGCCGTCATCCTCGATCGAAATCTCAGCTCCGGTGTCTTCCTGAATCTGGTTGATCATCTTGCCCTTTGGACCAATGACCTCACCGATCTTGTCGACAGGGATCTTCACAGCGATTACTCGAGGTGCGTATGGGGAAAGCTCGTCTGGCTCATCGATTGCCTCAACCATTACATCCAAGATGTAGGTTCTGGCATCCTTTGCCTGCTTTAGAGCCTTCGCCAATACCGAGGCAGGGATGCCATCGAGCTTGGTGTCGAGCTGAATCGCGGTGACGAAGTTGCGAGTACCGGCAACCTTGAAGTCCATGTCTCCCAGAGCATCCTCGGCACCGAGAATGTCGGTTAGGGCTGCATACTCAGTCTTGCCGTCAACGGTGTCAGAGATCAGACCCATCGCGATACCGGCAACTGGGGCACGCAGTGGCACACCAGCGTTTAGCAGTGACAGTGTCGAAGCGCAAACAGAACCCATTGAGGTTGAACCGTTTGACCCAAGCGCTTCAGAAACCTGACGGATTGCGTATGGGAACTCCTCGCGGGTCGGAAGAACAGGCACTAGTGCACGCTCAGCTAAAGCTCCGTGACCAATCTCGCGACGCTTAGGTGAGCCAACACGACCAGTCTCTCCAGTGGAGTAAGGAGGGAAGTTGTAGTGGTGCATGTAACGCTTTGAGGTCTCTGGGCTCAGCGAATCAATCTGCTGTTCCATCTTGAGCATGTTCAAGGTAGTCACACCGAGAATCTGAGTCTCTCCGCGCTGGAAGATTGCAGATCCGTGAGTTCTAGGAATGACGGCCACCTCGGCATCAAGGGCACGAATGTCAGTTAGGCCACGACCGTCGATACGGATGCCCTCCTTCAACACTCTGGTGCGCATTACCTTCTTGGTTACCGACTTGTATGCGGCAGAGAACTGAAGCATCTGCTCCTCAGTCAAAGAGGCAGCCAACTCCTCCTTCACCTTTGCCTTGAGCTCATCATCAGCATCCTGACGCTGCTGCTTGTCAGCGATCTGGTAAACCTTGGCAAGCTCGGCACCTGCAGCCTTTTCAACTGCCGCGTAGACCTCATCGGTGTATGGCAGGAAGACTGGGTAGTCAGCGGTTGGCTTAGCGGCAACCTTGGCAAGCTCAACCTGAGCGCGAACAAGTTCCTTGATGAAAGGCTTTGCAGCCTCAAGACCCTGTGCCACGACCTCTTCGGTTGGCGCAATAGCGCCGCCTGCAATAAGGTCCCAGCTGGTCTCGGTAGCTTCTGCCTCAACCATCATGATTGCGACATCTTCCTTGCCACCCTCGACAACTACTCGACCAGCAACAACCATGTCGAACACAGCTCCCGCTAGCTGAGAGTGCTTAGGGAATGCAACCCACTGTCCGTCGATAAGTGCTACACGAACACCAGCAACTGGGCCAGAGAATGGCAAACCGGCTAGCTGTGTAGACATTGAAGCAGCGTTGATTGCAACAACGTCGTAAAGCTCATCTGGCTCAATCGACATTACGGTCACAACAACCTGGATCTCGTTGCGAAGACCATCCACGAAAGATGGGCGCAGTGGTCGGTCAATCAAGCGCGCGGCCAAGATGGCCTCGGTAGTTGGGCGACCCTCACGACGGAAGAATGAGCCTGGGATCTTTCCTGCGGCGTAAGAACGCTCTTCAACGTCAATGGTCAGTGGGAAGAAGTCGAACTGGTCTTTCGGCTGCTTTGAAGCAGTCGTTGCCGAGAACAACATGGTCTCTTCGTCGATGTAAACAGCTGCGGCACCATTTGCCTGCTGTGCTAGTCGGCCAGTCTCGAAGCGCACGACGCGCTTTCCGAACTTTCCGTTGTCAATGATTGCTTCTGTTGCTTTGATTTCTGGGCCTTCCATAGCCCCTCCTTATATCCTCTTGCGCGCGAAAACGGCACGGCAATGCCGCTTTAGAGCTGGAGTTAGGGCGATTGCCCTGATGAGTGCTGGTCGTCAGTAAAAAACCCTGGGTTCTTTGCCCCAGAGACTTCCACCGAAGACCCGCCTCGCGAAAACTCCTAGCCAGAGTCTAACAATCGAGCAACGAAAAACCTAGAAATGAAAAGACCCCGGTTTCCCGGGGTCTTTATCAAATCAAAACTATCGACGCAGTCCTAGACGCTCAATGAGTGAGCGGTAGCGAGCAATGTCCACCTGCTGAAGGTAACCAAGGAGGCGACGACGCTGACCAACAAGCAGTAGCAGTCCACGACGGGAGTGGTGGTCGTGCTTGTGCTCCTTGAGGTGCTCAGTAAGGTCTGCGATGCGGCGGCTCAGCACTGCAATCTGTACCTCTGGGCTGCCTGTGTCACCTGGCTTGGTGGCGTACTGGGCGATAATTTCTGACTTGACCTTTGGGTCCAATGCCATTTGCTGATCCTTTCAATCCGCTGCGCGGCGCAGGAAACCTTGTGTTTCTGCTCTCTTTATCCGCGGCCGTTTCACGGCAACCTCAGAAGTCTAGAGATAAATTCGAGTTTTGGCTAGGCGGTGGTGCCTTCATCGCCAGCACTAAGCGGAACCGGCTCGACGTATTTGTTTCCGTCGTAGAAAGATCTGCTTGGCTTTAGCGCGAAGACCAAGAAAATGACAGTGATGGCAAGGGCAAGGGCAAGAAGCGGCAGCACCAAAAAAATCACCGCAACGATTTGTTCATAACTGAAGTCAGGCTCTGTGCCACTGGCCAGTACCACAAACACTCCAATGCCGGCAAAAATGCCGTAGCCAATCGGAATCAGCTGCAACAACAACCACTTCGCAGAGAATCCAGCGTCGTGGAATCTACGTGCGGTGACTGCAAGGTTTGGAATGAATAGCAAAAGTGATGCGATCGTGGTTAGCGGAGTCGGGGCCGAAGTGAATGCATCCAGATCTGCCATCCAATCACCCTGGATTGGGACCGGCGGCCAAATTACAGACTCGATTGTCGACAACACCAGCGATAACAGCAGTGTGAAGAGTACCCAATACCAAAACTCAGACCTTCGCGCTGCGCCTTTGAAATTGAATGCGTTCTTGAAGCCGCTGACTACCGCATCTACAAAGCTCATGACTCAATACTCTCCAAAATCTCACTCGCTGCCAACACATCCTTAGAGATTTGCTGAACTAAAGCATCCATTGATTCAAACTTGGCCCAGGGTCGAACCTGGGCATGAATGATGGCAGTGCAGGTTTTGCCATAGAGGTCGAGGTCATCTCTGCCAATTACGTGCGATTCGATAAGCCTTGGAACTTCTGCCACGGAGTCATTTGTGCCAACCGAATGAGCCGCTGGATAACGCTCCCCATCGGCAATTAGCCAACCGGCATAGACCCCATCCTGGGGCAGCATGCCAACCGAGGAGCGAGAAAAATTGGCGGTGGGGAAACCTATGGTTCGACCAAGTTTGCGTCCATGTTCGATCTCGCCAACAATCTCGTGATCTCTTCCAAGAAGCATGCTTGCAGCAGCGACCTTGCCAGCCGCTAACAGATTTCTCACCAAGGTGCTGGAAACCACATCATCGCCAATGGTTACCGGTGGAACTTCTCTTACCCTGAAGCCAAAACTCTCCCCAAGTTCGCGAAGTGTCTGAGGGTCACCCTTGCCACCGGCGCCGAACCGAAATCCCGCACCTACAAAAACCATCTGGACCCTAGAACCTAAGTGCTCTTTTACAAATTCAGCGGGCTGCATCTCCGCCAGGTGCTGATCGAAGGTGAGGTTAATGAAAACCTCAACGCCCAAGGTCTCCAAAATCTGCAACTTACGCTCATTCGAAAGGAGCTCGGCGGGCACCTGCCCAGGGCGCAAGGTTTGGTTTGGATGACGGTCAAAACTAATAACACAGGGGGCAAGGTTGGCTTCCTGCGCGTAGTCAACTAACTCGTGAATAAGCTGCCGATGACCCAGGTGGAGACCATCAAACTTTCCTATGGCAACGGCAAGGCCAGGGAAGTCACTTGACAGATCAGCTGCGGAATTAATCTCTAGCACTATTTCTCCGCAGCCAAATCAATCCCAGAATCGGTAAAACCAGGGGCACATACCCATAACCCGCACCAAAACCCGACCATACCGAAGGGTGCGCAAACAACTCAGGTGCCAAAAAGCTAAGCGCTCCAACCACCAGCACGCCGACGAGTTCGAACCAAACTGCAACGGGTGCGAACCTTCGCCAGGAATCCTTTGCCAACGCAAACGTAGCGAAAACATATACCAGGGCAGACACCGTTGAGAGTAGGTAGGCGACAGGTGCTTGCGAAAACTCAGTCAAGAGTTGATAGAGCGCTCGAGCCGAGGCAGATAGGGCAAAAACCCCATAGACCGCAATTAGCAGTCTGCCTACTCCAAGCTGGTTTGCCACGCAGGAAAGCTTAGTGTTACTGCTCCAAATCCAGATCCGCTGGGATCTCGACCTCGGGAAGTCCTTCATCGACTACCGCTATAGCTGCGACGCGAACCTCTTCCTTCAGCGGAGAGAAGACACCGGTGGAGATTGAACCCTGGGCATCCAGGCGAAGCATGTAGCGGGCTACGTAACGAGTCTGCAGATCATCGTCACCACAGAGACCGAGGGTCACGGGGTAGATCGCACCCCATGGCAACAGCGCCTCAAATTGTCCGGGCAGTGGCAACGCTTCGATTGAAGGGTCGTAACTAAAACTCAAGTTTGGAGCCTCACCCGAAACCACGGTTTGGCCTACCGCAGTTTGAATTGTCAGTGTATCCGGAAGCAAAAGCGTCTCTAGATCAGAGGCATCCTTAACGAAGTTGGCATAACCCATGCCTGAAACCTGCAAAGCAGCGAAGCTAGTTAATTTGATGTCGCCTTCTGCAAGTGCGTAGAGGGCATCGACTTCTGAGGCCTCTGACGGAGTCAGGAGCGAGAATTCAACTTCCTCGCCCAGCAAGCTACCAACCCAGAATTCCATCGCCGAGATTGCTCCAGCTGGCGCTTCTGGGATCACGTTGATGGCGAGGTCGGGTAGCTCAACGTTTGGATTTAGGTCTGCGATTAGTGGGTCACTCCAGTTGGTAACGGCACCCGAGAAGATTCCCGCCACAGCCTCAGAAGAGAGGTTCAACTCATAGATTTCTTCAAAGTAAAAGGAGACCACCGCAGCATCGACAGCCACCGGGACGCTGGCATATGCCTCGCACGTGAGGGCACCTTGGGAAATCTGCAGGCCATTCGAGCTAAGCTCGCCGTCTACAAGATTGACTCCCATTGCCCCGGCACATGCGGTATCCATCGAGCCATTCCAAAACTCAGCCACATCTGCCATCTCTGGGAATACGGCTAGATCGACAAAGCTCTCACCGCACTGAACTGTGCGCTCCGCGAGCTCCACCTTCAAAGACTCTGGCATTGGTGGGTTGCAGCCTGCAAGCACGAGCAATGCTGTTGTTGCTACTGAGGCTGCCGCGATAGCTCTGCGGATCACTTGTTTCCCTTTCACGGCATAAGCCGGGGTATCCAGTGGATACCCCGGCTTCGCCATCTTTATTTACTACTACTTGATTCGACGAATCAGTTCGTTAGCCTTCTTGAGGATGGAGCCTGATAGGGCTACGTAGCCCTCCTTGGCAGCATTCTTTGGGGCACACTCGTTGACGAAGTAGGTCAGGTACTCCTTCACGGCGCCAGCCTTGGCGGTGCCGTTGGAAGTTGGGGCTAGACCGTAGCTAACCAGCGATAGGTCGTATGCACCGCGAACCACCTTGTTGTAGTCGAACACAACCTCACCGGTTGCCTTCAGTAACTGCTTCTCGATGAAGAGCTTGGAGTTTGCAACGGTTGGCTTGATGAACTGCTTTGCCGCATTCTGAACGTGAGCGTAGGTCAGCTTGTTCTTGTCGGCATCCGCGATGTCAACGTAACCAATCGCACCAACGGTTGAGGTGATTGAGGTTGCAACACCCGAGTTACCGCGGGAGCCGATAGCACCCTTGACAACGGTGGTGGAGGAAGCGAAAGCGTCGGTTGCCTTGAAGGATCCAACCTTCTTCTGCTTCAGCCAGTTGGTGAAGTTGAATGTGGTTCCAGAGCCCTCGGAGCGGAAGACTGGAACGATCGCGGTGTTCGGAAGCTTGGCGGTCTTGTTGATGGCAACAAGAGCCTTGTCGTCCCACTTGGTGATGCGACCCTCATAGATGTCGGCAATAATCTTTGGGGTTAGGTTCAAGCGGGTAACGCCTGGAAGGTTGTAAGCCAGGGTCACTGGGCCACCTAGCAGTGGAATGTAAACGAAGTTCTTTGGCTTTACCTCAGTTGCTGAGTAAAGGGAGTCAGATCCGCCGAAGTCGTAGGTTCCGTTGCGGAAGTTGGTCTTACCAGTACCGGATCCAACCGAAGCGTAGGTTACCTTGTGCTCGGTGTAAGCCTGAGTACATACCTGCTGAAGGGCAAAGGTATAGGAAGCGCCACCAGCGGTGACAGTCTCTCCAGCGTGAGCTGGGCCAGCAAATGCTGTGGTGGCCAGGGCGGCGATTGCCAGTGCCCCAAACAACTTGTTTCGCATTTAATCTCCTCGTTTTCGGAATGCGCTAGCAGTCTCACTTCACCGAGCTAACAAATCCTCACCGGATTGCTAACGTCAGGTGAACAGTTGGTTTCTAACCAAAGCGACCGTTTACGTACTCATTGGTGCGTGGATCGATAGGGCCATAGAAAATCTGCTCGGTCTTGCCAAACTCGACAACATGGCCTGGCGTATTGTCTTCGGCCAAGAAAAATGCGGTGCTGTCTGAGATTCGCTGCGCCTGCTGCATGTTGTGGGTAACGATGACGATAGTCATCGACTCCTTGAGCTCAAGAATGGTCTCTTCGATTCGTCGAGTCGATCCAGGGTCTAGCGCAGAACAAGGCTCATCCATCAACAGCACGTCAGGGTTCATAGCCAGAGACCTTGCAATGCAAAGGCGCTGCTGCTGGCCACCAGAGAGTGAAACGGCAGGGTCGTTCAAACGATCCTTTACTTCGTTCCACATCGAAGCCCGCACCAGCGACTGCTCTACAAGGTCGCCTGCGTCAGAACGGGAAATCCCGGAGAGCTTGAGACCAGAGATCACGTTCTCTTTGATTGACATGGTTGGAAATGGGTTCGGCTTTTGGAAAACCATGCCGATTTTGATTCGAACATCTACCGGGTCGACGGCTTGACCGTAAATGTCTTGGCCATCGAGCAGCACCTCGCCAGCGAAACCGGCCCCAGGGATTAGCTCGTGCATGCGGTTCAGGGTTCGGATGAAGGTTGATTTGCCGCAACCGGATGGGCCGATCAAAGCGGTAACCTCGTTCTCCGGGAACTGCAAGTTCACATTGCTCAACACATGGCGAGCGCCGAACCAGACGTTCACATCCTTGGCTTCTAGATGAAAGTTAGCCATTACTTGGCGCTCCTTTTCTTTGCCTTCTTGGGGGAACTCGCAACGCGAGCCGCCGCGAAGAGAATTCCGACGAAAATCAGTAGTACAAGGGCTGCTCCCCAGGCTCGGGCAATAGAAGTTGGGTCGCCGAGCAGGATGTAGTTGAAGATGTAGCCAGGCAGGGTTGCCATTCCACCCTCAAGCGGGTTGATGTTGGTTCCGTTTGCCAAAGTCATGGTCAGCAGAATCGGAGCAGTCTCACCGATAACTCGCGCAATACCCAACAACACTGCAGTGACAATGCCCGACTGAGCGGCTGGGAGCGTAACCATGAAAAATGCTCGGTAGGAAGGCGCTCCGAGGGCCAGGGCTCCATTTCGAAGATCCTTCGGAACCAGCCGTAGCGACTCTTCAGCGACACGCGCAACCGTTGGCAACATAAGCGGAATTAGTGCGAGCGATCCCATTAGGCCCGAGTAACCGCTAAAGCCAGAGAGAATCAGCATCGAGTAAATAAACAGACCTGACACCACCGAAGGTAGCGCAGACATTGCCTGAAGCAGGGTTCGCACCGTGCCCCTACCAAAGTCACGAGTTTCGGTCAGGTAAACAGCTGTAGCTATACCCAGAGGCACGGTAACCAAAGTAGAGAGACCGACGGTGATTATGGTTCCAAGGATGGCGTGACCCACACCACCAATTTCAAGACCGGTCTTGCCGGACACATAAACGTTGTTTTGGTAAATAAAGTGCGGACTGAGCGCTTGAAAGCCAGATTCGATTACTGACCACAGCACCGATGCCAAGAGCACAAACACAAAAAGAGACAAGAAGAAGGTAACGACCAGCAACAGGCCGTCCGTCACTCCACGCTTACCAAATGAGTAGTAGCCAGCGGCAGCTCCGAATGCCAATTGAAGCGGTAAGAAAATTGTGAATAGCCCGGCCATGAAATCCACGCCTGTGAAAAGCAGGATCAGCCCAAAAATGCTCGCTGGAATAGCGATGGTCAGCGCTGAAGAGAGTCTAACCTTGGGGCCGAGATTGCTCCAGGGCTGGGCATTTTTAGGGCGAGGTTGCGCAGCTACGTTACTCAATCACGCCTCCAAGGCTGGGCCTTCTGAACGATGTAAGAAGCCAGTGCATTGATGATCAGAGTGATAACAAACAACACCACTCCGGCTGCCAGTAGGGCCTCGACTTCTTCAGGAGTTGCCTCTCCAAATCGAGCCAAAATCAACGAGGCAATGGCACCACCCTGTGGCTCTAGCAGGTTGAACCAGTTGTACTCGTCGAACACCAGGTTTAGCACGAAGAAGATGGCGACTGTCTCTCCCATGGCTCGGCCTAGAGCAAGCAGCACACCACCGAGAATTCCGCCTGCCGAAGTTGGCAAGATGACTTGGCGAAGCACAGATTCCCTAGTGCCCCCAAGTGCTAAAGCACCCTTGATGATTTCCTTATCTACCTGAGAGAAGATTTCGCGAGTCACCGATGAGATCAGTGGCACGATCATTACGGCAACCACAATGGAGGCAATGAAGGGTGACCTCAGATATGTGCCGGTCTCATTTCCAAGGAAAGGGATAAATCCACCAAATGTCTCCCCGAGCATCTGGGCCCAGTGAGCGCCGATCGGGGTGAAGACGCCAAGACCCCACAGACCCAGCACCACCGAAGGAATAGCGGCCAGAAGATCCACGATAACGGTCGCGGTTTTTGCAATAGGCCGAGGGGCTAAGAACTCAATGAAGTAGGCAATTGAGATTGCCATGGGCACCGCAATGATCACACCTATCGCAGCGATTAGGAGCGAACCCCAGAGCATCGGGCCGATGTTGAACACCGCAGGGGTGACCGTGTTGTCCCAGCCAGTGCCGAAGGCAAATTCCAGAATGTTTTGACGCTCAAAGCTTGGCCATGCTCTGAGTGAGAGGAAGAACAAAATCAACCCGATGATTACAAATGACGAGTAACCCGCTGCTTTAGCAACTGCGAAGAAGACTTTGTCGGCAGTGCGCGAGGGCTTCGCCAACAGTTTTCGCTGCGCAGGAACAGTCATAGTTGGAAATGTTGGTGAGCGAAGGTGAAGCTTTACTGTTTGAAAAGTAAACGGCAGGTGAACTTATCAACTTAGGTTGACGATCTCACCGCTCCAGATTTGCCACATTCGAACCAGCATGACAGCAATTGTGAGACAGACCGCACCGAGCACGACTGTTGACCACTTTGTCTTTTCAACTAAAGACCAGATGATGCCTATCACCGGAATTAGGAGAGCAACCAGGAGGTAGCCGAAATACTCCCAGGTGTCGACTTGAGCCCTTGCACCTGCGATTACCATTCCCAGCGAAACCGCGAGCTGCACCGCCAACAGCGCTTCGACTGAAACGGCCAGCCCGATCGAGAACCCACTCGGCACTCTCCCGATAAGCCCCATCAAAATAAGCAGCAAACCCGACCCAAGTGCGAACCAGAGCTGGTTTTGGTAAAGCCACTCAACCATTTAGGGCCTCCGGAAAAACAACCAATGATTTGTAACTACCACCGGCGGGTTCCAAAATCCCGATCAGCTTGCCTCCGTAGATTGCACACAATTCACCTTTGGCCTGGAGCTTTAGTCGCTTGCCGTGCACGAGGTCTACCGCCTGTGATTGAGTGAGCTCTATAAGCGGAAAGATCTTGCTCGCGGCTTCAGTTAGATCCAAAACCACTGGCTCTTGATCGAGACTGGATGCGGCAGAAACCTCGTAGCTTCCAACCCGAGTGCGCCGCAGCGCGCGAAGATGGCCCCCAACCCCGAGGGCTGAACCAAGGTCTCTAGCGAGGGCTCGGATGTAAGTGCCGGAACTGCAGTCCACTACAACATCAAACTCTAGATACTGATCGACAATTTCAACCTCTGAGGTTAGTTCGAAGCGATCAACCTGAACCTCGCGAGATTTGAGCTCGACTACCTTTCCCTCACGAACCAGATCATAGGCTCGCTTGCCATCCACTTTGATGGCACTTACAGCGGAAGGGGTTTGAGAAATCTTGCCCCTAAGTTTTGAGAGTTCGGCTTCGATGAGTGCCCGATTCAGATGCAAGGCGCTAGTTTCACTGAGCACCTCACCCTCGGCGTCATCGGTTACGGTCGCTTGTCCGAGGCGAATTCTGGCCTCATATGTTTTGTCAGCTCCAACCAAAAAGGTCAGTAATTTCGTGCCTGCATCCACTCCCATCAGGAGCAATCCTGTTGCCATGGGGTCTAGGGTGCCGGCATGGCCAATCTTTTTGGTTCCCAACTTTTTTCTCAGCTTCGCCACCACATCATGCGAGGTAAAGCCTTGAGGTTTATCGATCAGGACTAGGCCGGCTGGCAACTCAGTCTTCCTGAGTCTTTGGCTTCAAATATGGATCTGCATCGCCGGCAGGCTTGGCACCCTTGGCAAGGCGCTCAACCTCTTCATCGCGTCGCTTAGCTTCGGCAAGCAATTCAGCCAAGGCTCCAGCAGATGCCGGAATCTCATCTAGCAATAGCTCGATAGTTGGAGTTACACGAACCCCAAGCTGGCGACCAATTTCGCCCCGGAGGCGACCACGATTGCGCTCCAGCGCCTCCATGCTTAGTTGCTTGTCTTCCTCAGACCCCAGGACGGTGTAGTAGATACGAGCATGGGTTAGGTCGGGACTGACTCGAACATCGGTGAAGGTTACAAAACCCAAATCCGGATCTTTCACCGCGCGCTCCAGCGCCTCGGCGGCGAGAACCTTGATTCTCTCCCCCAGGCGTCTGGCACGTGCATGATCAACCATTAGACCCTCGGCTTCTCGACCATCTCATAGGTCTCGATGACGTCATCAACCAAGATATCGTTGAAGTCACCCAG
>JACCDV011057676.1_pt1 | contig 28996 bp, 28 predicted proteins | sample 7446131 | NCBI WGS metagenome assembly JACCDV01 (sample SAMN15323448, study PRJNA562643) | freshwater metagenome | isolation source: river surface water | place: USA:Blue River Watershed | collected 2017-08-17 | reverse complement strand
TGGGCGGGGTGCCCGTCGCAGACTCACTCGCGGAAGAGTTGCTTCGTGACATCGGTCTTGTCGCGCGACGCGATGCGATGCCGTTCACGCTTTCGGGAGGAGAGAAGCAGCGCATTGCGATCGCGCGGGCGCTCGTGCGTGAGCCGGCGATCCTCCTTGCCGACGAGCCCACAGGGAGTCTTGATCGCGCAACGGGGTTGCATGTGCTCTCTATGCTCCTTGATGTTGTAGAGAAGAAAGAGACGACACTCCTCCTCATTACCCACGACGAAAGCATTGCCGAGCGGATGGACCGTGTCTTTGTGATCCGCGACCGAACGCTCCATGAACGCCATTGAACTTATCATCACGTATAGTGCGCGTCTCGTGCGCCGAGAGTGGCGACGCTTTGTGTTGCCGTTCGTGTCGCTTGCGATCACGGGCGTGGTGCTCATGCTCATTTTGCTGTTGACGAACGCGGGAGAATTATTGCTCAAAGAGCAGGCGCGTGAGATCGCGGGCGGAGATGTCGTCGTTGAGTCTCCTTCTCCGATCGACACGCGTGCGTTGTGGGAGAGGGCGGGCGTCTCGCCCGAGCGGACATCCGAGCAGGTCACCTTTTCGGGGACATTGCGCGCGGGGGATGCGACGGCCCCCTTCACGGTGAGGGCGGTCGACGGAGCGTACCCCTTGTATGGCGCGTTCGTGTTGCGGGATGGAGCATATCGCGATCCGGGCGCGGACGGGGTGTATCTCGATGAAGCGGGGAGTGAACGACTCGGGGTGGGTGTGGGAGATCGTGTCTCCTTTGGAAATGCCGAGTATGTCGTGCGAGGGATCGTGCTTGCGGAGCCGACATCGCTTTTTGGTGGATTTCGATTCTTTCCCCAGGCGATCATCGGTTTAGACGGATTTGCACGCGCGGAGGTGGAGCCGGCACTCTTGCGTGCGGAGTATGTGCTTGCCAGGGCGATTCCCACGCTTTCCGAAGAAGCACGCATGACCCTTGAAACCATCGAAAAAGAAGTAGGTTTGGATATCGATCTGCCGGGTTCGGGCGGAGGTGGACTCCAATTTGGACTCGATGTAGTGTCGGATTTTCTTGTTGTTGCGGTCTTGGTGACGGCGGTCCTTTCTGCGGTCAATGTGTACGCGAGTACGCTCTATCTCGTGACCGTTGAGCGCAAGAGTCTCGCGGTCTTCTTGGCACTCGGAATGCGCAAGCGGACACTGATCGCGGTCTTGGGGTCCGCGCTTTCTTTTGTCGTACTTGTCTCGGGTGTTATTGGAGTATGTTTGGGTGCGGGAGTCTTTATGATCCTTCGCGACCTTCTCGCGACTCGTCTTTTCATCGCTCTTCCGATTCCCGTGCTTCTTCCGTACGCACTGCTTGCGCTCCTTCTCTTGGCGACAACTGCGTTTGGCGCGTTCGTCCCCGCGGTGCGACGGATCATCACACTTTCCCCCAAGCGCGCGCTTTCCGGTGTTGATAATGAGGCACTCCAGAGGACATCACCCGGGACACTCTTTGTGATCACGGTCTCGACACTTGTTCCGCTCCTTGTCCTCGCGATCTTTCTCTTCGGGAATATTCGCGACGGGGCGATCGTTATGCTCGGGATTCTCGGCGTCTATCTTGTCGTGGGGGCACTCTTCTCGTTCATTCTTCATGCATTGTATGTACGGCGCGCACGCTTTGGGTTCTTTGTGCGGAGCATCATCAGTCACAAAAAAGCGGACGGACTCTTTGGTATCGTGTCGTTCACGTCGCTCTTTGTCGCGCTCACTTCGCTCTCGACCCTTGTTTTGCTTCAGGTTGCACTCGAGCGCTATCTTGTGAACGATCTTGCGCGGACGGTTCCGACGACGTATGTGCTCGATATTCAACCCTCCCAAGAAGATGCCCTCCTTGAGCGATTTCCCGAGCTGACCCTCTTTGCCAACACTCCCGCGCGTATTGTGGATATCGACGGAGTTCGTATCCAAGACGAACTTGCGCGAGACTCCGGCGTTGTCGATCGCGAGCTCGGGCGCGAGTTCAACCTGACGGCGCGCACGGACTTACTCGAGAGTGAGACACTCGTTCAAGGGGAATTCTTCGGGTCGCGCCGTGGCGAGATCTCCGTCGATCGTGAGTTTGCGGAGCGGGCCAATATTCGGATCGGTTCGCGTGTTGAATTTCTCATTCAAGGTTTTCCCGTTTCGGGAGTGGTCACGAGTCTGCGCGACACGGACTCGCGTTCGGGACTCCCATTCTTTTACTTCGTACTCCATCCTGATGACCTCGCGCAATTTCCGGGAATTGCTTTCGGCTACGCATACTACGACCCTTCGGAGCAAGATGAACTCGGACGTTTCTTGGCGTCGACGATGCCGAACGTGTCGATGATCGAAACGCAAGCGATCGGACCGCTCCTTTTGCGGATCGTCTCGCTCCTTCTTTCTCTTGTGCTCGTGGTGACCATCCCGCCGCTTCTGATCGCGACATTACTGATCGCCACGCTCGTTGTTTCCTCCTACGCGTCACGACGCAGAGACGGTGGACGCCTTCGGGCGATCGCAGCGACGCGCGCATCGGTCCTCCGCTCGTATCTCGGCGAATCAGTGACACTCTCCGCGCTCGCGACGGTCATCGCGTATCTTCTCTCGACGGTGATCGCCTACGGAGTGAGTATATATTTTCTTAACCTCGAAATGTTCGCATTATTCGATACGGAGCTCTTGATGGGGTCCGGACTCGTTCTCCTCTTTGTTGCGGGGATCAGTCTCTTCCTCTTCGTTCGAGACACCATGCCGCTTCGTGAACTTCTTTCGCATGAATCAGACCGTTAAAATTGCTTTTCTTTTGGTGTTTGGCGTGGCCATGCTCGGCCTGCTTGTGTTTGCGCTGTCTTTGCGGTCTCCCGCCCACACAAGCGTGGAAAATGGAAACATTCCGGAAGGGGAAATATCGAATGTCGAGCCCAAGGATGCCCCCGAAAAGCTCATTATTGCCTTTGGTGACAGTTTGACAGCCGGATACGGGTTACCCGCGAGCGAGGCATATCCCGCGCTTCTTGAGGCCCTTTTGCGAGAGAAAGGATTTTCCGTGCGAGTTGTGAATTCCGGCGTGAGTGGCGAGACGACCCGAGGCAACCTTGAGCGCGCGGCATTCATTCGCTCCCAGGATCCCGACCTCGTGCTTCTTGGCATTGGCGGAAACGACATGCTCCGTCAACTCCCTGTTTCTGAGACGCGTGCGAATATCGACGCGACACTTGCCGTGCTCAGGGAGGGTGCCGACGCGCCGAAGGTTGTCTTGCTCCGCATTCAAGCTCCCGCAAATGCCGGCCCCGAATACAAAGCGGCGTTCGATGGTATCTACGACGATCTTGCCCGTGCATATGATATCTCCACCGCACCCTTTGTTGTCCCCGAAGTCTTTCTCGACCCCGCACTCCTTCTTTCTGATCGGGTTCACCCCAACAAGGCCGGGTATGAGCGGATCGTGCGGGAGTATCTTCTTCCCGATGTCACTTCGGCCCTTTCTTCACTATGAATGTTTTTTTGATGGGTCGTTGCTGTCGTGACTTCCGACCCCTCTTGCTTTGTTTTGTGTAAAAGAAAAAGACCTCGGTGATGTGCCGAGGTCTTTCTTCTTACTGTTCGATGATCTTGAATGATTGCCTTATTCCTCCTCCTGTGAGGATGATCGTACTGCGCGAAAAATTGCTGAGCGTTGCGGTCCTTTCGACCGTTCCCAGTGTGGTGGGAGTGAAGGCGATCGTGAAGTCTTGAGAGGTGCGCGGGGGAAGATTGTACGTACAGATACCGACACAGGCGAAGGGGGCGGGGACAAGCAAGGTTCCCGCGCCGGCATGTGTCACGAAGCTCGGGTTGTTGACGCGAAGCGTGAGCTTTTCCGTTCTGCTGACCACGGTGGGAGGGAAGTCGAGTCGTTCGTTGATTGAAAGAAGATACCCCTCTCCATTTGCGAATCGCTCCGCATTACCACCTCCCGAAAAGTTGACGGCGGCGATACGTGTCCCGACACTTCCCGTCGGTGCAAAGCGGATAACAACCTCTCGTTCTTGGTTGCGTCCGATATTCGCATAACCGCACGAGACGCAGGAGAAGCCCATCCCCGCTTGTACTGTCGCGGATCCGGAGAGGAATGTTCCTTCCGGTCCGATATTCTTGACGCGAAAGACTCCTTCACGAGCGTCGCCAAGCTCGATGGCGTAAAAGAAGAGGGTCGGATCGGGGGTCACGGTAATGATCGGGGTGGGAGTGGAGGGGGTGCTGGGCTCCGGGGTCACTCCGGTTCCGTTTCCGGGTACCGTTACACTTCCTCCTCCGGAGAATCCTATATCGGTCGTTTTCAGTCCTTCGCTTGTGGGAGTGAATGTGATCGTGACCGGGTGTTCGATCCCGGGCGTGATATCGCTGTATGTGCATCCGGTGAGGCAGGTGAAAGAGGAATCGCCCCCGAGTGTGACACTTCCGGTGAGCTCCGAGGATGCCCCGCCGGTGTTGGTGACCGTGACGGTGAGCACCTTTGTCTCATTGACGGTTACTTCGTTGAACTGAAGGGGGCTGGGCGAAACGGTGATGACAGGGATGGTCGCGGGGTCCGGGTTGGTAACCGAGCCCACTACTCCGTCGATAACATTGCCGAGCAGGTCGGTGACGTCGTCGATGAGCGATCCGGTGTCTCCCGAGATGCTCACGCTGACCGTGGCGAAGTAGGTGATTCCCCAGTCGCCGACGCAGGTGAATTGCCATTCGTAGACCGCGGGGCCCGCCCATCCGGAAAGTTCTCCTGAATCGTATGAGGTTCCCGAGGGGAGAGGTTGATCCTTCCACTCCCACGTCGTGCCATTATTGAGACGTGACCACGTACAGGAGTTGACCCCGTCTGAGGTCATGGTGACGTGAAACTCACCCAACGAATCGATAGAGTTGGACGATGCCGTCGCGCTGATCGAACCCGCGAAGGCGGCAAAGGGGAGGGATGCTCCAAAAATAAGAGTAATAAAAAAAGTTGAGATGTGGGATGAAATTCTCTTCATGGAAGCCATTATGCATGAAAAAACAATTCTGTCAAGAGTTTTTTATGCGAATATATGGCTCTGTTGAGGGTGTTTTGTTGTTTTGGTGACCAGTGACCGTACTCGATCAACTTCCCTGGAGATACATAGATGTTCTGTTTGGGAAACACGGCGGGGTCTTCGAATCCTCCGCGCAGGCGAGTAGTTTACCTGCTCGGTCGCACATTGTTTTACTTGGTCACAAGTTACTAAGCAAATGCGGAGGTGGGGCTCCTTATTTGCTAAGTACTTTCGACCCCGCCTCGTATTGTTCCGCGCCCAGGAAAAACAGGGCGCTCACAATATACTCCGGCTCACAAAAGCGTAAAAAACTCCCGTAATGGGAGTTTTTTACGCTTTTGTGCACCCTGGAGGATTCGAACCTTACAGGTTCAGTATCCGTTTCCCATTTTCTCACGACGGAAGAACCGTTGTTCGAAAATATGGGAGAACGGCTTCTCATCCTCGACGCAAGCAAAGCAGTTTGCTTGCTTGGGCCCGCAATACAAAATTACTTTGTATTTTTGTATTGCGGGCCGACTCGGGCTCGAACTTTTCACGGCCAAGTCCTGCTTAACAGAATGGGCTCATCGTAGCGCGCCCCCTCGTTGCGTCTCGAGCACACCATTTCTAAACTTCATTAAGACCTCCTTTGTTCCAGGAGAGAGATTGAGTAAATCCAGTGACTTATTCATTCCCAGATAAACAATTTCTTTCCCTTCCCTTAAGATCAAGTCTCTCTTCTCGATATTTCGTGCAACAAACAGATGAGTGCGGTGGGGCTCGTTACTGAGTGAACTTGTCCTTATGGATGAGGTCAGGAGGGTAAGGTCTTCCTGGTTCAAGTTAATACTCAGTTCTTCTTGAATTTCACGAATGATTGCGTCCACTGGCTCCTCTGCTCCCTCTAAGGTTCCACCAAAATTCGTGATCATGCCAGGTCGAGCAATGTCAGACCTGTCATCTCTTTGCTGGAGGATGAATTCATTATCCGTACTTATTAAAATTGAAGATACGGTTTGTTTCATGTTTAAATATCTTCCCCTCAGGCAAGCAGTTGCCTGCTCGGCTTCACCTCGTTTCACTCGGTGCACCCTGGAGGATTCGAACCTCCGACCCCTGCAATGTGAATGCAATGCTCTAACCAACTGAGCTAAGGGTGCAATAACGAGATACTAGCACATTCCGGTTTTCCACTCAATGGGACGAGCAAATTTTCGAACAGCAGGAAATTCCTTCTCTTTCGCTTTTGTTGTGGATAAATTTGTGTCGAAAAATTAACTGAGCTGTTAGTTTGCCAAGGGTGACTTCGATACTAATTCGTGGACATCGTCAAGGATGGTAGGGCGCGCAACTTGACTGAGGGTCGGAATGAGGCGCCCTTCTTCTTTTGCTTTTGCTGCTTCTTTCTCCCATTTATAGTTCCACAAATATAACTCTGCGGTGAAAAATTGCTCAAGATAGATGGAATAACTCCAGCCAAATGCAATATAGATCGTTGTTGCGACCCAAACCCAACTCGGAAATATTACTCCTAGGTTGTCAGAGATATAGAAGAGGATGGTTGGCGGTAAGAAAATGATCGCCGCCGCCAATCCGGTGAGAACGAATCCTGTAACAAATACGGAGAGATTAGTTCTGAATACTGCAACCCCCTTCTTGATCGATTGCTGAAAACTTAAATTTTCCCACGCGATAGCAGGAAGGATAAGAAACACAACCATACGAACGCCTTTTTGTAATGCGGCAAAAAATGCACGCGATAATGAAAAGGTGCCATACCCGGCCAAGGTCTTTGCTGCATTTTCTGGAGTGAAAGATTCCGTCTCGCCCTTTTTGTTTTTTGAAAGTAAGGCCTGGATAACTAAAAGAATGAACCATACGATCGTCCAAACAAAGACTATTGGCAAGATCCGTATCGTATTGTGGCGAAGTGTGTACCCGAAAGCTTTTGATAAACTCATTCTTTGATCTGATTCCAGCTGCTGTATAAGTTCCAATAGCATCGAGCAGGAAAACGACAAAAGAAATGCAAAAACAAAAACAACACCAAGAACAATTAGGAAAACTTGGGAAGTGGTGTAGACATCCCAATTGAACGAGTATTCGAGATAAAGGACAATTGGGGCGTATATGACCCACGTGAGCAAGAGGGGAGCGAGAAATTTCGGATGACGCCGAAATACTCGAACTGATTCTTTGATCAAATCCCAACTATTTCTTATTGTCGGAGACATGTATATTATTATACCAAAATTGCTGTGGTGGGCGATAAGGGATTCGGTCACAAGTCACTAAGCATAATTCTTCGCTTCGCTTGAATTTTGCTAAGTACTTTCGACCCCGACTCGGCCACGTCGCTTTCGAAAAAGCGACGGCTTCGCGGCCTCCGTCCTTCGAATCCCTTATCATCCTCACCAAATGAAAACACGACACTTCTTGCGAAGCGTCGTGTTCATTGGTGGGCGATAAGGGATTCGAACCCCTGACCTACCGCACGTCAAGCGGTCGCTCTAGCCAACTGAGCTAATCGCCCAAAAGCATTGCTGCTTGGGATGAAGAAATACTAGCAAAACTCACTGAAAACAACAAGTGCACAAGACGGCTATTTCGTTGCGGGAAGCGTTGACCAAATTGACATTTTCGTGTTACAATTAACTAAGGTGGTTTTTGTTCAACCTTGAAAGGAGAGGTTTGTGAGTCATTTCGACCCCCATGGTTTCGGCGCCCCGGAGGTTCGTCGGGAGATCATCATTCCTGAATCGTATGAACCCGCATTGCGGGTTCAGCAATTTTTTGACGACCTGCGTGAGGCGGATTATCGGGATGAGGCCAAATACTCCTTGGCCTATGAGGACTTCGACGGACATCCTCATGTGACCTTTGCTTCGGCAAATAAGGAGATCACTCCGGGTGTATACGTTCTTGAGCTTGTGCCACTCCTGAAGACGATGAGCACCGAGGCGGTACTCGAGTATCTTCGCTCGAGACGTGCGGCCCTTCTCGGTGTGCATGGATTGACCCTCATCATTGAGGAGGGCGTTCAGTTTTCCGGAGAAGTTGTTTCATTTGCCCCAAGGCAAAAGAGACTCGCCACGAATCCTTCCCGAAAGGATCCTCCGGCTGCTCCGGTTCTGTTCCACCGCGATGGGCTCTATTTTATGAGCACCGCGCGCGCCGCGCAGTCCTTATGGACCCGGCAACACATGCTTGTCGTTTTTATCCGGCAATAGTAGGTATCGCGGTATTTCAAAAACCGCCGAGATCATTCTCGGCGGTTTCTTTATTCAGCGAAGATCACTTTGCACGCAAGTGCATGTAGATATCTTCAAGCGCGCGCACCGCGTCTCCCGCGGCGATGTTGTTTTGATGATAGAGAATATCAGTACAATCTCCTGCGGCCCAAATGCCCGATGTGCGAGTCTGTTGAGTGCGAGGGTCGATGACGATCTGACCGGCGCCGTTGCGCTCGACGACGTCCTTCACAAAATCGGTCGAAGGAATGAGCCCGATCTCCACGAAGATCCCCGCAGTCGGAAGGGTTATCGTTTCTCCTGTCGTTGTGTCCTTGTAGACGATCGCTTCGACGAATTTCTCTCCCTTTACTTCGACGAGTTCGATGTTGGTGAGCGCTTTCATGTTGGGATGCTCGAGGACACGGGTGACGGTCACGGGATCCGCGCGAAACTCGGGTCCGCGTTGAAGGAGAGTCACGCTCTTGGTGTAGGCGAGGAGTTGGGCTGCGCTCTCGAAAGCGGCGTTGCCTCCGCCGATCACGACAACGTCTTGTTTGCTGAAGAGTGGTCCGTCACAGGAGGCGCAGTAGGTGATCCCTTTGTTCTCAAAAAGGTCTGCTCCCGGAATCGTGAGTTTGCGACGGGTGCTTCCGACGGTGATGAGGACGGTCTTTGTTTCGTGAGTCGCGCCGTCATTTGTGCGCACAACAAACCCTTCACCTTTCTTCTCGATATGGTCCGCGCGCTTTCCGACCATGATCGTTACAATGTCCGTGGCGTATTCTTCGAGATGCTTCTTGAGACTCTGCGCAAGTTCAAGTCCGGAGATGTGTGGTGTTCCGATCCAGTTCTGAATGTCGTCGGAAACGGTCGACTGCCCACCCCATTCGTCGGTGATGAAGAGTGTCTTTAATTGTTTGCGAGCGGCATAGACTCCCGCGGCAACACCTCCGGGGCCCCCGCCAATAATGATGAGGTCGTACATATTCGTGATATCTAACGATTAATTTTAGCGCAATTTTGAGCGACGGAGAAAGGAAGGGATAACACCAAGATCGTCATCATCATCGTCAAAAGAAGGCGTTTCGGGGCGTTTCTTGGCGTCAGCGTGCTCTTCCGGAAGTGTGTTGAAGATCGCGTGTTCAACATCCTTGCTCGTGCGGTCTTCTTTCTTTGGTATGTCTTTCTTTGCAAAGAGTGTTCCGGTATCTTCTTCAACCTCTTCGATGATCTCCTCGTATTCCTCCTCGTCATCTTCGGTGTCGGCAATGACTCCGGTTGCGGGCGCGGATCGTTCGTCGCGGTGGGTTTTTTTGATCGTGCGACCTGTCGCGTCGGGGAATCCCGATGCGATGACCGTGATCTTGACCTCACCCTTGCGGAGCTTCTGATCAATGATCGTTCCAAAGATGACCTTTGCATTTGCGTCGACGGATTCGGTGATAACCTTTGCTGCTTCTTGGATCTCGTTCATGGTCATGTCTTCTCCTCCCGCGACAGCAAAGAGGACTCCGCGTGCGCCATTGATCGAAACATCGAGCAGGGGAGAGTTGATCGCCATGCGTGCGGCCTCGGTTGCGCGATTCTCACCGGAGGCAATACCGATGCCCATAAGGGCTGTTCCGGCGTTCGCCATGATGGCCTTAATATCGGCAAAGTCGACGTTGATGAGTCCCGGTGTGGTGATCAGGTCGGAGATCCCTTCGACTGCTTGGCGCAACACTTCGTCACACTGTGCAAAAGCAGAAAGAATAGTGGTGTCTTTGGTGTTGTTGAGGAGCTTGTCGTTGGGAATGATAATGAGCGCGTCAACCTCGTCCTCGAGCGCCTCCAGTCCTTTTTCGGCGAGCATCATACGCTGTGAACCTTCAAAGAAGAAGGGTTTGGTGACGACTCCGATCGTGAGTGCATTCTGTTCGCGTGCGGTCTTGGCAATAACGGGTGACGCCCCGGTGCCGGTGCCTCCGCCCATACCTCCCGCAATGAAGACCATGTCCGCACCCTTGAGCGCCTCTTGGATCTCTTCTTTGGTTTCTTCGGCCGCGCGTCTACCAAGATCAGGATTCATTCCGGTTCCAAGTCCGCGAGTGAGGTTTTTGCCAATGTGGATCTTGCGGCTTGCAAGGGAATTGTGGAGATCTTGCGCGTCGGTGTTCACGACAATGAACTCGACGCCGGTCACCTTTGAACGAACCATGTGATTGACCGCGTTGCGACCGGATCCACCTGCGCCGACTACTTTGATACGCGCGAATGCTTCGATCTCAGGATTTACTTTTGGCATGATAATAAGATTGCGTTAGGCGTTCCGTGAGGACACGACATGGACTGATATATTGAGAAGTATATCAGAAAATCACGACAATGAAAGCGCGGTGTTTGTAGGAAAAAACACAGAGAACATCGTGATGAAATGTCAAAATCTTTCCCGGGCAAAAGGGGATATTACGGTCCCTTGTCGATCATTGCCCTAGGGTAGGAGTTGACGCAGGAGGTCTGAAATGGTCTCTTTCATACGCGACCAGATGCTTTGACCTTGGGGCCGGGATGAACGGTCGTTGGTGACTCCCCAGATCGCAAGGCCGTAGGCGACGAACCATGAAGTATCGCGGAATTGTTTCTTGGCGCGCGCGGGGGTGTTTGGTGTCGGAATATCGAGATTGATCGCGGGGATCTTGGAAGGGAGCTTCATCGCGGCGCGGGCAAAGTCTTCGATCGTTTCGATACCGGATCCGCCACCGGTCAGCACGATCCCGGCGGGGAGGAGTTCGTGTTTGCCGATCTTTTTGAGGTGGGCGATCACCAGACTGAACATATCTTCGAGTCGCGCGAGCATGATATCGTTCAATTTTTTTCGCGGGTATTGTTGCCCGCCTTTTCCGAGCTTGATACTCTCGGCTTCTTCGAGTGGGATCTTGAGTCGCAATGCGATGTCGTTGGTGATGTCGGTTGAGCCGATAGGGAAGACTTCGAGCGAGATCGGGATGTTGTCTTCGTAGACAACGATCGAAACGGTCTCCGCGCCAATATTGGCGAGCACGCACCCCGCCATGCGTTGTGCTTTTGTCAGTGCGACAAATGATGCCGCGATCGGAGACGCGCACGCATCGATCACCTCGACTCCGGCTTCTTCGAGGGCGCGAATGAGGTCGTTTAGGTGTTGGTCGAGACAGGTGACGACGAGGCATTTGGCTTCGAGCTTGAGTCCTTTCATGCCCGACGGGCGGCCATAGATCTCGCGACCGTCGATCTTATACGAGATGGGGATAGTGTGGAGGATGCGTTTGTTGGCGGGGAAAAGGAGATTTCCTTCGCAAGCACGATGCGCGCGCTCTACGTCGCTCTCGGCGATCTCGCCATCCGCGCGCGAGATGATCGCCGCGCCTTCTGTTTGAGTGCCTTCAAGTCCGACGCCTCCGACAGAAAGGAATGCCTCACGGATCTTCATGCCGGATGCGCGTTCCGCCTCGTCAACAGCGATACGCACACTCTTGACCGCGTCGTTGATATTGATGATATAGCCGTGACGCAATCCGCGCGACTCGGCGCGCCCGATACCGATGATGTTGGGGAGTCCTGTTCCGGGCGCGTACTCTGTGATCACCACCCTGATGGAGTGTGAGCCGATGTCGATACCTGTGATGATGCGTTTTGACATATATGGAAAGATGCGCATCGATGCGCTTTCGTCGACGAGCAACGGTCGGCATCCGTTCAGCTCGCTTTTCCGTTCAGCTCGTTTGTGATACCGAACCGGGAAAGCACCCTCCGCTCTTGTGCTTCCATTGTACTCCCGTGTGCCATTCCTTTCAAATGGAGCATTCCGTGGACAACGAGTAGAGCAACAAAATACTCGAAGGATTCACCGCGCGCTTTGTGTTCGCGACGCGCTTGGCGGAGGTTGAGAAAGATCTCACCGTGAGCTTGGTCGAGAGGGAAGGAGAGAACATTTGGAGTGTATGTCTTGCCGCGGTACGTCTTATTGAGTGTTTGTGTGCGTTTGTCTCCCGCGAGAACGATCGAAAGTTCGTACTTTTTTCCAAGCACTGCTTCCTTCATAGGCAAAAAAGGGAGAGTGGGAACTCTCTCCTTTGTTGTTGTCGCTATTGAAAAATTGCGATCAGCGGCGTCCATCGTTTCCGTGGGTCCTTTCGGGGATCTTGCCGAGCTTCTTCATGCGCTCGTAATGCGCGCGTTTCTCAAGGGAGACGAGTGCACGGCGTTTCGTCTTGAGCTTAGAAAGCGCACGGGTATGATAACGATCTTCACGCACACGACTTAGGGCCTGAGTGCTCTGGACACGCTTGGTAAAACGACGAATGAGCGCTGCGGCGGATTCGTTTCCTTGTTTCTTGACTTCAGCGATGATTTTCATAGGTGGAGCTATCCTAGCATGGGTGATAAAAATAGGCAATATCCGTTCGCCTACTTCATTTGTTTGATGTGATCGCACAATTTTTCGATCTTGACCGTTTCTTGAGAGCGTGTGGTCATGTTGCGCACGATGACAGTGCCGTCGATCGCTTCTTTTTGGCCATAGATGATCGCGTGGGGAATCTGAAGCTTTTCGGCGATGGCGAGTTGTGCGGAGAGTGAGTCTTTGTTGAGCGAGTGGGTGACCGGAATGCGCGCGCTACGGAGGATCTCGATGATCTCGAGAGAGCGGAGTTTCGCTTCAAATCCGAACTGGATGAAGTAGACCTTGGGCTTCTTTACGATACGCGGAGAAACCGCTTTGTAGTTGGGAGAAAGAAGGATGCGGTCGACCCCGAGTCCCGCGCCGACAGCGGGAACATCTTTCTTTGAGCCGAGTCGTTTGGCAAGGTAGTCGTAACGTCCTCCTCCTGCGAGCGAAAGTGGTGCCGGAGGCGTTGCGTCTTCTTCGCCTTCTTTTGGCTTGTCGTCGGGAACCTCGCTGATCTCAAAGACGGTGTGGGTGTAATAGTCGAGTCCGCGCACAAGGTTGGTGTTGATGCGATAGGTGAGTCCTAGCGCGTCGAGATACTCCAAGACCTCTTTGAAGTGTTGTTTTGCGGCCGGAGTGAGGTGGGCGATGGATTGCGGGGCTTTCTCCTTGAAGGGTTGGCATTCCGCCTTTTTGCAGTCGAGGAGACGGAGCGGATTCGTCTTGATACGTTGCTTGCAGTCCGCGCACATGTGGTTGATGTGTTTGCGGTAGTAGGAGGTGAGTTCGCGAATGTAGGGCGCTCGAGATTCCTTGTCTCCGATCGAGTTGATCTCGATCATGATGTTCTCGATCCCGACCTCGCGGAGAATCATTGCGGTGAGATAGATGATCGTTGCGTCGCCGACAGACTTGGGGGAGCCGATCATTTCCATGCCGAAGGATTTGAACTCGCGATAGCGTCCGCGTTGAGGGTTCTCGTGGCGGAAGAAGGAACCGTAGTAGTAGAGTTTGACCGGCTGGGGGAGTGCCTGCATGCCGTGCTCAAGGTAGGCACGCATGACCGGAGCGGTGCCTTCGGGGCGCAGTGCCAACTTTTCTCCGCTCTTTGTCTTGAGGGTATACATTTCCTTCCCGACAATATCAGTGTCTTCACTTTGTGTGGAAAGGAAGACCTCTTCGCGCTCCAAGACAGGAACCTCGATCGGTTGAAATCCGTAATAGAGCGCAACCTCAGAGGCTTTTTCGAAAAATCCCTGATACTTGTGGTGTTCGTCACCGACGAAGTCCCTCATACCCTTGAGTGCAGTGGGAACCTCTTTCTTTTCTTTGTTCTCTTGTTTTGCCATATGTAACGATCGGTGATGAATATGTTTATAAATAATGAGAGCGTAGTCGCGGGATCATTGGTAGGTGATACCGAAACTTTCGACGGAACCGGGATGGAGTGCGATCGATGAGATCGGGAAGAGACGCAAGAGTGCTTGGCCGTTCATGAGTCTTTTGGGGACGGGGCCCCAGATGCGCGAGTCGGAACTCTGGGCGCGATTGTCTCCCATGACAAAGAATTCATCATTGTCGAGTGTGCGGGAGAGGTTGTCGTTCTTGCGGTTCTCTACGTAGGGTTCTTCGAGGACAAGCGGAGTGGTTTGCGTCGCACTGGTGATCGAAACGACACCGTTTCGGATCGTGATGGTCTCGCCGGGAAGTCCGATCACGCGCTTGATGAAATATTTTGACGGGTCGTTCGGGTAGCGAATGATCACAACATCGCCACGATGATATTCTCCGAAGTATTTGATGGTCTCGTTGACAATAAGGTACTCCCCGTTGTGGTACGTGGGGTACATGGAATTTCCGGACACAATGAAGGGTTGAGCGATGAAGATGCGGACCGGCACGATGACCACGAGGGCGACGAGTGCGTACTTGATCGTTTCCCATACAACTTCGAGCCATGAGGATTCGCGATTCGCATCGTCTTTGTCACGATACTCTTTTGCTGTTTTGGGGAGCGACGGAGCGTCGCGGAGATTCTCGGTCTCGTTGTTGTGCGCGTTCATATTTGCGCTCCATCATACGCCAAAAAATCGTTTGACACAATAGAATATTTCATGATCAAGAATGTCCACGCTAGATACCGTAGATGGTTGGAAGCATGGAAAGCGAGGTCAAAATGATGAAGATGATCGAAAGAATAAAAAGGACACGAGGAAGGAGCCGGTCTTTGGTGAGCAGGATCAAGCAGCGTAAGAGTCGCGGTGCGGCATAAGGGAGAAGCAGGAAAAGAAAAAGAAGCGCGGTAAAATAATGGTAAAGGAACATTGAGCGATCGATAAAGAAGAAGGGGATGTAATTTGCTAGGTACCCAACGATGAGAAGTGTCTCATTGCGTCCAACAGGCCACTTCTTTTTTATTACTGCGAGTGCTCCGATCCAGAGGATATTGAAGATGAAACAAAAAAGTGCGATGTTCCAGAGGAATGCGTTGCCGCGAAAGATGATCTGTGCGGGGCGGTCGTCGGGGAGCCATGTGAATAATTGTGCTTTTGCGACCGACCATGAGAGGGGGTGGGGAGTTTTCGGAAGGAATGCCGATGCGTTGGGGTCTGTGTTTGCCTGCCATATCGCGCGGTGGAGTTCGTTTGTGAAGATGGTCTTCTCGATCATCCCCGCATCTTTTGGGAGTGAAAGTGATTCAACATATGAGAAACGATAGGTATCAAGTACCGGGTCGATGGGTCCTCCTTTTGGGAAATAATCAAGGAAGTAGAAGAAGGATGAAAAGTAAACGAGAATCGTTATGACCCCGATCGTGATCGCCGCGCCAATCTTACGTTCCGAAAGGAAAAAGAGTCCGATCACACCAAGCATGCCGAGCGCGACCCACTTGATACTCACTGCAGCCCCGATGAGAAGTCCTGCCAGTGCGACCAAGATGTAACGTTTTTTCTTCTCTTTTTGGCGCAGGGCGAGGATGGTGACAAGGAGGGCGGAAAACTCAAGGAGAATCATGAGTGAGTCTGGGAGGATCGTTCGTGAGTAGACGATGAGTGCCGGTTCGAGTGCGACAAAAAGGCCAATGAGTCCCGCGACCGTGCGCGATGCTCCGAGTGTCCGCGCGAGTGCGAAGAGCACAAGGGGAATGATGGCACCGAGTATCGCCGTTGCGGTGCGGAGGGGGATATAGGGGAAGTCCAAGAACGTTTTTGTTTCCGCGACCGCGCGGGTGAAGGCGAGTGCGTACGGGGAGAGGTCTTGTGTAAGGAATATCTCGGTCATCATGATCCGAGCAAGTGGCGGGTGAATGTCGAAATAGACGTTTCCGCCCGCAGAGAGCAGTGTGAATGCGGAATAGATCCGTTCGTCAAAGATCGGTTCGTCGGGGTGGTTCAGCGCGGGAAAACGAAGGAGTATGCTGACGAGAAGTAGCGCAAGGATAAGCAGTATGTTTTTCTGTTTTTGGGAAAGAGTTGGGAGATTTCGTAAGACGTCATGACGAAGGTGCTTCAGCCTACTCATGGTACGGCGGACGCCGGCAAGGAGGTGATCGGAGAACTTCTTCTTGTGTGTAGTCATGTAAAGAGATTTGCTATAATGAAGCGTGCCTGTGTTTGTGTTCATCATAGCAAACCCGAACTATCTTGGCACCATTCACTTATGAAATTTTCTCTCATTATTCCCATATACAACGAAGCGACGGTGATCGGGCGCACGGTGGATTTGTTGCGCGAAGTGTTTGATGCATATGTTCCCGAAGGGGATGCGTGGGAGATCATCGTTGTTGACAACGCGTCGTCTGATGGTTCTGCCGGGGTGGTGCGTGAATATTCCGACCCGCGTATACGTGTTGTGGAACTTGCTGAAAAAGGAAAGGGGCGTGCGGTGCGTGCGGGTTTTTGTGCCGCGACGGGTGACGTGATCGGATTCACCGACGCTGATCTTTCCGTTTCCCCCGAGTCGCTTCTCGCTGCGTTCTTTGCCTGCGCAACGGAAGCCCCCGTTGTCGTTGGCTCGCGTGCCCACCCGGCAAGCGCGTTGCCTGAACGTGAGTGGTGGAGAACGACCAGTTCCCGCGCGTTCAATATTATGACACGTGCCATCGTCGGTGTGCGTGTCGCCGACACGCAGTGTCCGCTCAAGGTCCTTCGACGAGAACATCTCCCGTTCATCCTCCTTTCCCTCGATCAAACTTGGTATTTCGATATTGAATTCTTTGCTCTGCTTGAGCACTCCGGAATCCCTTTTGTGGAACTTCCTGTTCACTGGGAAGAACATCGGTATCCCGAACGCAAAAGTAAGTTGAGCACTATTCGCGATGGGGTGCGGTCGATCCCGGCCATGGTGCGTATCCGACGGAGATTGCGGGGACAGCTGGCGGAACTTGCAAAAACACACCATAATGACGCTTATATGCAATGGATCATTGTTGGATTGGGAAATCCGGGAGGAGAATACGCACGTACGCGACACAATGCGGGGCGGATCGTGCTTGAAGCATTACGACAGCGCATGGGGTGGGGCCCGTGGGAATATCGAAAGACTCACGATGCGCTCATTACCCAGGGCGAGCTTGCCGGTCACCCTGTGCTTTTGGTTGAACCCGAGACATACATGAACGCGTCAGGAAAAAGTCTGGTTTCACTTGTGAAGAATCCGGACCACATCGCGCGACTCATCGTTATCCATGACGACGTTGATCTTCCTGTTGGCGAATGGCGCTTCGCGTACGATCGTGGTTCAGGAGGTCAAAAGGGTGTGGAATCGATCATGTCGACATTGCGCACCCGCGCGTTTGTTCGTGTGCGTATTGGAGTCGCGCCGATATTGGAAGAGGGAGGAAAGCGAAAGAAAGCGGGGGATATGGTCTTGGAGAAGTTTCGTGAGGAAGAATTGGCACTCCTTGAGCAAATCGGCAAAGGAGATAATCTTGTCGAAGCCCTCACGTCACTTGTTGCCGATGGGCTCGAACTTTCGCGAAGCAGATGGAAGAGATGGAAAGCAGACCCTTCTTCTCGCGAGATGAAGGAGTTCAATCTTCCTTAACCTGTTCACTCTCGCTAAGTTTGTAAATGAATATCGTTGTTCCCACTCGATAATCGGGCCTGGGTACGCCTCCTAGGATATTTTCTCTGGGGTGCGACGAGAGGAGCCACGCGTAGGAGTTGTGTACGCGGTGTGTGTAGAGATGCTGATACATTGGGTCGGCAGGTGCGAGGGCGTATTCCAGTGAAAATACCGAACTCGCGAACCAGTTGATCCCAAGATCGCGCGGATCTCCCATCAAGGAATTCCATCGGACCACCTGTCCCGGGAGAAAATGTTCAGGGTTTCCTGAGCCGAAATAATCCATCGCAATCTTCTCTCCATGCAAATGCTCATTCGCCCAGTCGCGGAATCGTAATACATCCTGACCCCAATCGTAGTTCGAGTCACTCATATAACGGTATCCGTCAAAGACCCCACCACCTAGTTGGTTCGCGTACGAAAGGAAGTATGGGGCACTCAATATCGCTTCACACATATGCCATGTGAGCATGATCGCGATCAGTGTCTTTTTGATGCTCGCCTTGCTCCCGTCCGTACTCCATTTTCGCAGTACGGCCGTGATGAGAAGGTACAGGGGAGGAATAATAGGGAGCAGGTGTCGCACGCCGAGCTGGAGTGGGCTACGTAGGGTTGTTATCGTGTACACGTACACAAACAATGCGAGTGCGTAAAGAAGAAAATGTTTCCGTAGCGAATCCGATACGCGTCCTGCAAAAGAGATACTCTCCACTCGAGTTACCCGGACGAACGCACCCAGTGAAACAAAAATGGCGAGCACGAGAAAAAAGAGCGCCGGGATGCTTTCCTTAAGTGAAAAGACAACAGGGAAATAGACAGCGATCCTATCGTTCGTGAGCTCCCCAAAGAAATATTTCGGATTTCCCAACCTTACCCGCTCTTTCACTTTTTGGATCCCGAGCGCGTATTGTGCGAAAGGCCGAAGCACATCATTACCCGCGGTGATGACTGTTGCGCCCGCAAGACATCGTTGTGATACGCAGTATCCACCTGCATTCGTGAGTTCTTTCGCAACGTCTTGGAGCAATATTTCCGTATCGAAAACTTGTTTTTCGATCGGATAGTTTCGGGTGAACAAAAAATAGAGCGGGTAGATCACCAGTGTGTACCCAATGAGGAATACAAGCACGGTCGTCGTCATGGTTTTGATAAAGAATGCAAGGAATGATCCGTACCCTTTTCTTGTGGAAGTGTTTGAGATGACCACCCAGATACCGGTGAGTACAAAAAAGTAGGGAATCAAAAGGAGTGCGGAGAATTTGAGAGCTTGTGCGCAGCCAAATGCAAGTCCTGCAAGGATAATATGCTTTCGTGAGGGTTGTTGTAACATCTTCACAAAGAGGGTGATCGCGAGCAGTATCCCGAATGCCCCCGGAAGATCGGTGGTTACATAGTGTCCGTGGGCGAGAACCGTAGGGGAGAGGGCAAAGAGTGTTGCGGGGAAAAGTGCCCACATTGGCCCAAAGATATTTTTTGCAATAAAGAAGATAAGGATGGTGAGGAGGAGCGTAATGAGGATGGGGATGAGGCGTGCAAAAAACAAGAGTTGTTGCGGGTCGTTGCCTGACTCATAGAGGAATATTCGACCTATTTCCCACTGTTTTTCTGCGCCGATCTCCCATTCGGGGGTATTGGTCGGAAAGATGGGTTCAATAAATAGGAGTGGGAGCGCGGAAAGTGCTTTGAGTAGCGGAGGGTGTTCGGGGTTCAGCCTCCCGTCGAGTTCGTGGACATATCCATACCCCGCCGCAATATGTGGTGGTTCATCTGAAGTTGCAGAGTCGGTCCATGCGGCAAAGAGCATGAGTGATGCCGAGAAAATGAGAATCACGCCTAATGCGATCGGCGCAAAATCCGTGCCCCCTCCCTTGTGAAATATGTTTTTACGATGACCCCACATGTGAACCATTGATTCTTTGATGTATTGATGTAATTATGCCACATGATACATCATCAGGTATGACCTGGTCGAATGGAACTTCCCCTGCTTGTTGATGTGGGGAGAGAATGTGGTACACAAAAAGCGACCAGTTGGGTCGCTTTTTGTGTTTTGGCCTTTCGTATGGCGCGTTATGCTTTTTTCTCTCCCGAGAATGAAAGCGTCATGCGCTGGTCCTTGGGTTCAAAAAGTGTGATCGTGAAGGGGTACGTCTTTCCGAGTTCGAGTGTCGAACGAAGTTTTTCTTCACTACCAAATTCGGAGACATGCACGAGTCCCGCAACACCTTCTTCGATCGAGGCGAGCGCGCCGTACTTGTTGAACTTGATAATGACGCCGCGGATCACATCGCCCTTCTTGTACTTTTTCTCGGCACTCTTCCAGGGGTTCTCCTTGAGCACCTTGACCGAGAGGGAGACCTTGTTGTCTTTGATCTCGATGATCTGTGCCTTGAGTTTTTCTCCGACTTTGAAGAGCTTGCGTGGGTCGTCAACGAGTCCCCAGTCCATCTCAGAGATGTGAATGAGTCCTTCAAGTCCGTCTTCGATCTTCATGAAGGCACCAAAGTCGACAATGCCGGTGATCTCTCCCTCGACGATATTGCCCAAGCGATATTTCGAGACGATCTCCTCCTTCTCCTTCTGGTTGTGCTCCTTTTCCGAGAAGATGAGCTTGCCCTCCTTGGGGACGGCGGTGATCATGATGACGGAAAGTTTCTCACCGGTGAGCTTCTTGAGTTCGTCGAGGATCTTGTCCTTGTCTCCGTCTTCAACGCGCGGGTAGTGGTCTCCAGAAAGCTGTGATGCGGGAAGAAATCCGGAGATCCCTTGCCACTCGAGGATGAGTCCGCCCTTGTTTGCGTCTTTGACTGGCAGATCAAGTACCGTTTTCTTTTGTACAAGCTCTTCGGCTTCTGCCCAGATGAGCGATTGACGTGCCTCCTTGAGTGAGAGCTCAATATATCCATCTGCGTTCTCGCTCTCGACAACCTTGGCGGTGATCACATCACCGATATTCATGTGCTTGATGAGATCGCGCGCGTTCATGTACTCCCGCCCGTAGATCGTACCGACTCCGAACGGAGGAATGTCAACAAAGACCGCGCGTTTATCCACGCGGATCACCGGGGCTTCAACGATCGCACCTGGTTCCGGCCGTGCACCGATCTCGGTCATGAACTTGGCCATTGCGTTGTCGGGCGAGAGAATATTCTCCGCTCCTTCAACGATAACCTCTTCTGTAGTTGTGGTCATAAAAATAAAAACTGCCTCGTGAGGCAGAATGACTTCCACCCCTGGGGGTCGGTCACACACATGATTCTGCGCTACTTTTGCTTGCGCCTTCGTGTGATCGGTTTAGCCCCAATAGGAACGAATAAAGAAGTTGTAGATGCAATCTAACAGAACGAACGCGTTTCGGCAATGTGTGCAACTTTTTTGAACTCGTTCGCTGGTAAGAAATAGCAAGAAGTATTACAAGACAACGCTTTTCTAAAGGACATTCTGTGGATTGTCCTTTAGAAAAGCGGCACGCGTCGCGTTGTTGTGCAAATGGTGAACTCACCAACACTGTGCGGAACATGAGGCAATCACTCAAGTTTTCATTTCGGCGTTGAGCTGGTATACTGCGCCCATGATCATCACATATCACGGAGGACAATTCATCAAGATCGCGCAAGGAGATACGGTCATTGCAGCCAATCCGTTCGGCAAGGGTTCTCAGTACAAGCCGATCCGTTTCGGCGCTCGTCTCGGCCTTGTCTCGGTGAATCATCCTGATTTTAATGGTGCGGAGAATCTTGCTCACGGAGAGAAGACTCCTTTTATTATATCGGGGCCCGGCGAGTATGAGGTCGGAGGGATCTCTGTGTCCGGAACTCTTGCACCAAAAGGTTTCGGAAAAGAAGAACTTCTTAATACTATCTATGCGGTGGAGATGGAGGGTGTGCGCCTGTGTATGCTTGGTGCGCTTTCTTCCGTCGATCTCACGAGCGAGCAGATCGAGGGTATCGGCGAAGTTGATATTCTTTTTGTTCCCGTTTCCGGAGAGGGTATCCTTTCTCCCGCCGACGCCGGCAAGATTGCGGTCTCGCTTGATGCCAAGATCATCATACCGGTCGGGTGGGCGGAACGTTCCGACAAGCAACTCGAGCTTTTTTTGAAGGAAGCCGGAGATGAGGGGACCGCGATGATCGAGAAGTTGACGCTCAAGAAGAAAGATCTCGAAGGGAAGGAGGGTCAAGTTGTTTTACTCGAGCCGCTTTCGCACGCATAACAATGATATTTTTTCATGTGGGAGTTTTTGGATAATTTGCGCAAGAAGCCGGAACACGTGCGACACCAGATCGCTTTTTTCGTTACGTCGGGATTCTTTGCGCTCATTGTGTTCATGTGGTACGTCGCAGGAGGTATTGCTCCGACGACTTCACGTGCATTGTCGGAGGTGAGTACGCCGCTTTCGATGGTCGCCAAGACGGTAGGTGGAGTAAAGAACGAAACACAAATGATGGCCTCAACCCTCCGCTCCGACCTCGAAGAACTTCTGCTCCAAAGCGCGTCGACTTCTCTCGATGGTGTCGATTCGTCTGACGTAAGGGAGCGCATAGTGGACATCCTTGACTCGCCGCCTGAAGGATCATTCGGAACTTCCTCTGATCCCGATCTCGGAACCACCGCCCCTCCTTGGAATTTTGAAGAAGAACAAGAGTACGATCGAGTAACCGATATAAGCGAAGAAACACTATGACCAAGAAGACCAACGCACAACCCGAACTTCCCCCTGAGACGAACAGCACTCCATCCGTTAATGTTGTTCCGGTGAACATCTCAAAAGAGATGCGAGATTCGTATCTCAATTATGCAATGTCGGTTATCGTGCAACGCGCGCTCCCGGATGTGCGCGACGGACTGAAGCCGGTGCATCGTCGTATCCTTTTTGCCATGCACGAGATGGGACTCGTTCCCGGGGCACGATTCAAGAAGTCTGCGGCGGTCGTCGGTGACGTGCTCGGAAAATACCACCCGCACGGTGATTCCGCGGTCTATGAATCAATGGTCAAAATGGCGCAAACATTCTCGATGCGTTACCCGCTTGTGCTTGGTCAGGGAAACTTTGGTTCGATCGACGGCGATTCCGCGGCAGCCATGCGTTACACCGAAGCAAAGATGGCGCGTATTTCCACGGAAGTACTCAAGGATCTCGAAAAAGAAACGGTCCAATTCGTTCCGAACTATGACGGTTCTCGCAAGGAGCCGACGGTCCTTCCGTCGGTCGTTCCCAACCTTCTCTTGAACGGTACGCTTGGTATTGCGGTCGGCATGGCGACCAACATCCCTCCTCACAATCTGACCGAGGTGATCGACGCACTCACGCATTTGATCGACAATCCTGATGCGACCACGGACGACCTTCTCGAGTTCGTGCAGGGTCCGGATTTTCCGACCGGAGGTCTCGCATACGGAAAGACGGAAATCCAGCATGCTTATGCGAGCGGTCGCGGCGGTGTCGTGTGTCGCGGCGAGGCGGAGATCATTGAAACCAAGGTTGGTCAAAGCGAGATCATCATTACGTCGCTTCCGTATCGCGTCAACAAGGCCGACCTCCTTTCCAAGATCGCGGAGATGGTACGCGAGAAGAAGCTCGAGGGCATCAAAGACCTGCGCGACGAATCTGCGAAAGGGGATATTCGCATCGCAGTCTACTTGAAGTCTGGGGTACCGCCGCAGAAGGTGCTCAATTACCTGTATCGTCACACGGAACTCGAGTCGACCTTCCACTACAACATGCTCGCACTTGTCGACGGAGTCCCGCAGACCCTTTCGCTCAAGACGATGCTCGAGGAATTTGTGAAGCATCGCAAAGTTGTCGTGCGACGTCGTACCGAGTTTGACCTCGCGAAAGCCAAAGACCGCGAGCATATTCTGCTTGGCCTCAAGAAGGCGCTCGATCATATCGACGAGATCATCAAGATCATCAAGGCGTCAAAAGACACACCAACCGCTCAAGTAAACCTCATGAAGGCGTTCAAGTTCTCAGAACGTCAGGCGACCGCCATTCTTGAAATGAAGTTGCAAAAGCTTGCCGGCCTTGAACGCAAGAAGATCGAAGACGAGCTCAAAGCCGTGCAGGCCACGATCAAAGAGCTTGAATCTATTCTCGAAAGCCCCAAGAAAATGCTCGGGGTCATCAAGGATGAGTTGTTGGCACTTCGAGAGCGCTATGGGGATGAGCGTCGGACCAAGATCGTCAAAGGAGGGGTAAAGATGATCTCCGTTGAGGATACGATCCCTGAGAAGGAGACCGTCCTCGTCTTTACCGCCGGTGGGTATATCAAAAGAACTGATCCTAGCGAATATCGCACCCAACGCCGCGGCGGTGTCGGAGTCGTTGATCTGGACACCAAGGAGGAGGATTTTGTCCAGATGTTCCTGACGACGTCCACCCATGCGGATATTCTTTTCTTTACGGACAAAGGCAAGGCCTATCAGATCAAGGCATATGAACTTCCCGAGGGTAAGCGTGCGACCAAGGGCAAATCCATCATGAATTACCTTTCGCTGGATGGTTCCGAGTCGGTGACCTCGATGCTCGCGATGCCCAAGGAGGCAAAGGCAAGTACGAAACTTTCGTTGCTCATGGTGACGGGAAAGGGTGTGGTCAAGAAGGTTGCGGCAAGTGATTTTCGTGACGTGCGTCGCTCCGGACTGATCGCGATCAAACTCCAGCCCGGCGACCAGTTGCTTTCTGCGCGCTTCGTGGAAGGGAAAGATGACGTCTCTTTGGTAACCGCGATGGGACAGTCTATTCGTTTCAAGCATACTGATGTGCGCGAAATGGGGCGGAGTGCCGGCGGAGTGCGCGGTATGACACTCAAAGGAAATGACCGTATCGTGACCGCCGATGTGATCAAAGATGGTCACGAAGACTCGTTTTTGATCGTGATGAGTGAACAGGGGTACGGCAAGATGAGCAAGGTTTCTGAATATAAGGTCCAAAAACGTGGCGGATCCGGGATCAAGACCGCCAACGTGACGGCGAAAACAGGGAAGATCATGACCGGACTCGTTCTTCTTGATCGAGAAGGGGAGGTGGTGGCGATCTCAAAGAACAGTCAGGTTATCCGTGTTCCGCTTTCTGATGTTCCTGTGCTTGGTCGTCAGACTCAAGGGGTACGCATCATGAAGCTTCGCGAAGGTGATGCAATTGCGTCCATTATCACACTTTGATCTTTGTGGGTTGACGCTTTTTCGGTCTCATGATCCTGTGAGAGTTATCCACTGTTCTCCGTGTGGTAGGGGGGTGGTATACTGAAGACATCATGTTTTCAACTCCTGAGAAAAATATAGAACAGCTTCATCTTGAGCCACATCAGATCGTCGCTGATTTCGGCGCGGGAAGTGGTGCATATACGATCGCGGCTGCCCAAGCGCTCGGAGGGACGGGGAAGGTCTATGCGATCGATGTGCAGAAGGACCTTTTGACCCGCCTTGCCTCGACCTGTAAGGACGCGCATCTGGGAAATGTTTCTTTCATTTGGGGAGACCTTGAGAAACCGGGTGGTACCAAGTTGCGCGAGCAATCTGTTGACGTTGTTATTGTCTCCAATGTTCTCTTTCAGGCCGAGGACAGAAAGGGGCTTTTGGACGAAGCGCGTAGAGTGTTGCGACAAGGAGGAACCTTGCTCATTATTGATTGGACGGCATCGTTCGGGAATTTGGGACCCGAGCCTTCGCAGGTTTTTCCCGAACTCGAAGCGCGCAAACTCGCCGAGTCTTTGAATTTTTCTTTTGATCGTACGCTGAATGCCGGGAATTTTCATTATGGACTTATTTTGCGCAAAGGGCTCTTTACTACTGCCGCTTCACATGCAACTCCGTCGGTGACCAGTTATTCCTCACGCTGAACCTCAAGCGATATCATCATTTTTCACTATGAATTTTCAGTACATCCTCCTCTCCATCTTTGCCCTCATGGCCGTGATCTCTGTGATCGTCTTTGCAAATCCTCCCGAAAAAGAGGGGAGCGGGTCGATCGCAGGAGCGAAAGGGGAGGTGGTGATATGGGGTACGTATCCCGAGAACCAAGTCTCGCAAGTACTTAATGATTTCAATAAGGAGTATGAGGATTCATTTAAGGTGTCTTATCAATATTTTGATTCGAATCGTTTTGATACAAATATCGTTGAGGCGCTCGCGAGCGGTCGTGGCCCCGACATTCTCCTTCTCCCGAATGACCTTATCCTGCGTCATTCCGACAAGATCGAGCTTGTTCCATACACTGCAATACCCGAACTGACCTACCAATCTACTTTTATTGAGGGCGGTGAGATCTTTATGCGGAGTCAGGGTATCGTTGCTATTCCGTACGCGATCGATCCTATTGTTATGTACTGGAATCGGGATCTCTTTAACAACGCTTCCGTTACTGTCCCTCCGAAGTATTGGGAAGAATTGTTAATTCTTGCGCCCAAGTTGACCAAACGTGACCCTCGTACACAGAATATCTTACAGAGCGGGGTTGCATTTGGCGAATATGAGAATATTACCAACGCAAAGGATGTCATTTCCATGCTTTTCCTGCAAACAGGGGTACAGATCGTTGGAGTAGAGGATGGAGACGTTGTCGCAGATCTTGAGGTGAGTCGTGGTGAGGAGTTGGTCCCGGATCAAGATGTTGTCTCCGCACTTCGTTTCTTTATGGACTTCTCCGATCCCCGTAAGGCAAACTACTCATGGAGTCGCGCGTTGCCGTCTTCTCGCGAACAGTTCCTAAAAGGGGAGCTTGCAATTCATTTTGACTACGCAAGCGCATATGGCACCCTGAAGGAACGTAACCCGCACCTCAATTTTGCGGTCGCGATGGTTCCTCAGGCAAAAGGAAATGCGGTCGAAGTAACTTTCGCGCGCATGCACGGTCTTGCGGTGCTCAAAAGTTCCAAAAACAAACAAACAGCAATGATCGCAGTTCAGCAGCTTCTTCGTTCCGAATATAGTCGCGCATTTGCAGAGATGTTCAATCTTCCTCCGGTTCGTCGTGATCTCCTGAATGTGCATCAAACAGATGCAGCACGCGCGGTCTTCTATGATTCAGCGATACGTGCTCGCACCTGGCTTGACCCTCGTCCTGAAGTTACGGCCACCGCCTTCTTGGACATGGTTGAAGGAGTCTCTTCGGGCAGAGTGAAGACTGATGATGCCGTCAAGCTCCTTTCTTCCCGGTTGAGAGCACTTTTGCAACGTTAATCTGAAACCAATGCATACTGTGAATACAAAATTGATCGCATGCTTTCTTTCGGTGGGGTTTTTCTTCGCCCCCCTCGTCTTCGCGGCTGATACAGGGTTGATTCCGTGTGGAAATGTTGTTAAAAATGGTATTGTCGATGACCCCTGTCAGTACAAGCATCTTGTTGAGCTTGCGAAGAATGTTATTAATTTCCTTATCTTCAAGATCGCCGCACCACTCGGGGCTGTCATGTTTGCCTACGCCGGGTTCTTGTATCTCACGAACGGCGGGAATGAATCCAAGATCAAGGAAGCGCATGGTATATTCCTTTACGTCTTTTGGGGGCTTGTCGTTGCTCTGGCGGCCTGGCTTATCGTAAATTTCGTCCTCACGTTCTTTCTCGGTGACAGTTCGGATTTTAACTTCCTTGGCACATGAACCTCCTTTCTTCCTCAGTATTCCGTATCATCATGAGCGCTGCACTCCTTTCCTTTTTTGTCGCGCCGATTGTGCATGCCGGCTCATACACGAATCCGATTACGTATGGTAGCATTAAGACTGTCCCTGAACTCCTCCTTGCTTTAGTTGATCTGGTCTTCCTGATCGCGGTTCCGCTCATTGTGATCTGTATCATCTATTCCGGTTTTCTCTTTGTGACGGCGGGAGATAATGAATCTCAGATCGGTAAGGCCCGTACGGTCTTCCTTTGGACTCTTATTGGCGCGGCTGTTCTCCTTGGCGCGAAAGCAATCGCAATGGCGATCCAAAATACGATCGATTCTCTATGAAGTGGCATATAAATACATTCCTCACGTTTTCTTTCTTTCCGTATCTGGCACATGCGACAAAACTTGGCCCTCCGACAGCATCGCTTGGTGGTACGCTTCAGGACTTCATGTACCTACTGATCAACATTATCCAAGCGGTCGGCATCCCTATCTTGGTTGTCTGTATTATTTATTCCGGATATCTGCTTGTCTCGGCCGGCGGGAATGAGCAACAGGTGACCAAGGCAAAGTCGTGGATACTCTGGACGATTGTCGGGGCCGCGATCATTCTTGGAGCGGAAGTGGTCGCAGATCTCATCTTTACTACTGCTGAAGAATTTGAATGATCCATGAAAAAAAGAAACATCATTATTTCTATAGGCGCAGCACTCCTTCCTCTCGTTGGATTTGCCGGTTCCCCGTCAACATTTCGAGAACTCGCTGAACTCATTGTGGGGCTGGTGAAGGGTTTTGTTGGCATACTCTTTGCTTCGTTCGCGGTGGCAATGGTCTACGGCGTTGTTGTCTACCTCATGAACGCCGACAATGAACAAAAGCGTTCGCAGATCAAGGGATATTTACTGTGGGGAGTCATTGGTATTACGGTCGCGTTTGGTCTTTGGGGTATTCTGCAGATCATGTGTAACACGCTTGGCTGGGGCTTGTGCGGTATTCCGATCATCGAGCCCCCCGAATGATTAGTAGCTGTATTATCCCATGATTATGAAATCTTTTTTCTTTTTACCGCCTCTCCTCGCGCCCTCATTTACTTTTGCCGGAATGACGGATGTTGAAGATATTTTCTCGTTGCAGGAACTCATGCTTCGTCTTCTTACCGCTCTTAATTACTTTTTCTGGGTACTAGCCATCGTTGTGTTCATGTGGGGTGTGGTGCGCTTTATTGCCAACGCAAATGATGCCGAGGAAAGAGAGAGGGGGAAACAACTTATCATCTGGGGCATCATCTCTTTTGTTGTATTGCTTTCCTTGTGGGCGTTCGTTTCGTTTATCCTAGTGGATACTTTTGGGATTCTTTCGGTTGAAGTGCCCTATGTGAATAAGGACGGATTTGTTATTGACTGACCTCAATTCATCCTCGCGTGATAATGTTTTTGCCCTCCATTGTGGGACTGGGCGTTTTTATCTCTTTTTGTCTTTTAGTTTGTTCTGCTTCAAAAAGCAAAGACATTTTTTGCCTCGTCGTTCGGTCGAAGAGCTCATGCGGACATGGCTCTCCTCCCTCACTCGACGTAGTAACACATTGTCCACGTCGTCGTTCGGTCGAAGAGCTCATGCGGACATGGCTCTCCTCC
>JACCDV010446428.1_pt1 | contig 29009 bp, 26 predicted proteins | sample 7446131 | NCBI WGS metagenome assembly JACCDV01 (sample SAMN15323448, study PRJNA562643) | freshwater metagenome | isolation source: river surface water | place: USA:Blue River Watershed | collected 2017-08-17 | reverse complement strand
TCCTAAAACTGGAGATTAATTTATCCACAAAACCATAAGCAGATAGAAACAAAGGCGTCACGAAGGAAGGCAAGGCAAAAAGAAATAGCGACTGTTGTAAATGTACTGTCAGACCATTCCCGAGAACTAATGCATTCGTAGAAAACAATTTACCTAAGCGTTCGAACGTAGGAAATACTTTCCAAATCCCACGGCGCAAAAACGTCGTCGGTAAGTAAAGTATGTGTAGAAAAAACATTCCCAGTCCCGTCGCAAAAATGGCCGTCTCAATTAAATAATTCGATGCCCGCATGTAATATACGAGCCCTAAGACGGCTAATTTAATCCCTAGGTTCACCAAGGCATAAGGCTTAATTTTATAATCTGAAATCAGAAAAAACTGAGGATTGATAAATTCTGCTGCCAGAATAGGTAGCACTAACAAGAAATATAGACCATGTGAAAAAAACATGGGTAATAAGGCTGTAACAATAATCGCTAATAATAAAGGTAGTATCCGAAGCGCTGCAGTCTCAGCTAAAATTCGTGTTTTGTCTTCGTTTGAATCTGCTTTACGCAATTCGATAACCGCCGTCTGAGAAGTGCCAAAATTGATAAAAACAGAAGCCAAAACCGAATACGAAAGGGCAATAAAATAAGCCCCCATATCCTCTGCAGCCGTATGATTAATCAGAATAGGAATGAGTACTAATTGGAAAAGTGCATTGGAAACATTTAACACCAACATGGATACGAACGAACTTATGGTGGGCAAATGAAATCGCATGATTTATTTATTTTTCCAAAAACCGTATATCCCTTTTTCTAATTCATAACTGTCCCATGATTTCTGAGGTCTATCTGGCTGATTTTTAGCCCAATTCCACATATCGCGTAAGCCGACCTCTAAAGAAGTTTTATCCTCGTAATCGAGCAATTGCACACTCTTCTCATGCGAAGGCAAGGCATCTTTCACCTCGTGACGCGCCTCTTCGTGTTTCGTATCTCCATCTCCGATCACCCGCTTTAACACCTCAGATGCCTCTTTAATGCTGTAATATTTCCAAGAACCGATATTGATGATTTGTTTCGAAGCCCGTGCATCTGTTCCTGCTTTCCAAAGTGGCTCCAAACAATCATCTATGCACGAGAATGCTCTCTGCTGCGAACCATCTCCAAAAATAGTAAACGGCAATCCCTTCTTGTATTGATACATCCAGATCCCTAACACATTGCGGTATCGATCCCAGATATTTTGATTCCGACCATACACATTGTGTGGCCGAATAATGCACCAATCTAACTCATGTTGCTCGCCAGCAATTTGAATATCCATCTCACACGCAAACTTAGCCACGCCATACGGATCAATCGGCGAAGGAATATCTGACTCTTGGAATGGAGGAGTTCCCACCCCATAAACCGCCATACTCGAAGTAAATACTAATCTCCCCACCTGGTGTTCAATGCACGCATTTACCACATTCGCGGTAGCCACAAGGTTACACGAATAATTGAATTTACGAATGAAAGGACTCAAGCCCTCGGCCGCATATGCTGCAAAATGATAAACAATATCAACGCCTTGAAACAACGTTGAAATATCGTCCTTCGCTAAATCCAAGGCATGAAACTCTACCTGTATAGGCACATGTTCACGGTAGCCACCGGATAAATCATCTATTCCAATGATTTGACATGTCGGATGGTTTTCAATGATCCATTCCGCCATTCTAGACCCTAGTAAACCCGCAACACCTGTGATGATTATTTTTTTCAAAATGCTATTGATAAATATTTTGTAATAAACCGTCTCTTATCCCTCTTAACCATGCCCCTAATTTACTAAATCTACCCCGTAGAATAAAATAAAGGCTTACGGCAATGTAATAACCTGCCTGGTAGATAATGACCGTCGGGATAAATCCTTTTCTAGTATACTTTTTCAATATCCACAAACGGTTACGCGCATTCAAATAATGCACCTTCGGGTTCAAGAAGCCTTCTGGTCCCTTCTGTTTCGATTTATGTGACATTCCCGCAATGTGGTAAATCACAGAAGAAGGTTCATAACCCAGCGCAAACCCTTCTTTTCTTATCCGAAAAGACAAATCCACATCCTCGTAATAAATGAAGAATTCTTCCTTCAGTAATCCTATTTGCTTTAAAACATCTGTCCGTACCATAAAAGCACAGCCCGTTAACCAATCCACGTGTTTTCTAATCCAACGCCTCTCATGCCCTTCGTCACGCACATTATACTCTAGCGTAATAGTTTCTCCCGTCCAAGAATTTCGCACTGAACCCGCATTCCAAATGAGCTCCCGATCATGATGAAAATAGATTAGCGGCTGCACCGCTCCTAGTCGCTTATTTTCATCCAACGCATACACTAAAGGTTCTATAAAATCCGGCTCTACCTCCACATCATTATTCAGCATCATCGCATAAGTGTAACCTTGCTCTATCGCATACTGAAAACCTATATTATTTCCACCCGTAAAACCAGTATTTGTTTCTGACTTTAAAATAATCGCCTTGGGAAACAGTGCCTCCAGCTGATCGCCTGATCCATCACTAGACCCATTGTCTACTACAATCACATCCAAGTCCTTATATGAGACTTTTTGCAGAGAATTAAGCGTGTCTCTAGTGAGATCATAGCTATTCCAATTGATTAATATGACAGCAACTTTTTTAGACATAAAATTCGAGTCTGCAAGTTACGCAATCAGGCTTATTTTATTAGAAGAGGGTAGTGATTATTTAGGAAACGGTATTAAGGTAAGAAGGTAAAAGGTCGAGCGCGGTAAGATCTGAATCCATTTTTAGGATGTTGAGTATCTGAATTCTTCAAGACTATATCCAGATTGATCTTTCCCGTTCTATCTACCTCCATAAATCGGACACTTGAAATACCTCCAATGAAGGCATTATTTCCATTTTGATCTTTAATATTCCATCCAAAATTCACAAATAAATTATCTGCTGTAATATAATCAACACTACTAATCGCAAAACAATAGTTCCCCATATTTTTGCCAAATTCAAACGTTTGAGCTACCTGTCCCGTTGTAGGATTTACGTTGTATTCCACTAACCTTGAATATGAATCAGCTAATGACATAGGATTTGTGTAACTGCGTGCATTCCCATTATCGAAGACCATCATTGTATTGTGATTCGTGGGATTTAGTCGCACAGAATGTAGCCCATAAGAATAATTAAACGAAGTTGAGGACGGTTTTAATAAAAAAGCTGACCAAGGTGACTTCCAGTGAGTGGGATCGGAAATCATCCAAACTACTTTTTTCTTATTCATATCAACCTTTGCGGTAAGGCTCTGACTACGTGCTGTAAAAATTATCGTATTATCTGTCCGATCATACGCAAGACTATTCATGTGCAGCCAGTCATTATCATTCGCAAATGGTAACTGAGGTCTAGAAGGATCTAAAACGTCATATAAATTCAATTCATTGACGATTTCTCCATTCTGATAATCCACCTCATACAGCTTATCCTCGATCGTTCCATTCACATCTTCGTCTTCCCCAGTATAGATTACATTTCCATTAGGTAGCAATTCAAAATCGTGGTGATTAATATGCTTTGTTTTCATTCCATGATAGAATTTACCCATCATATCAAATTCCGAAAATGTAAAATCATCATTCCGGTACAAAAGGTAATGGCCATTCGGAAGCAGTTTCATGTCTTGAACATTAGGCACCTCTAAAAAACCTCTTATTTTTCCAAATTTATCAATCACTACCGGGTAACTTGTTTTTGAAGGGCCCCCTAAAGTCCCATTCAGCGTCTTGTAAGGAAAACTCAAGATAAAATTAGTCTTAGCCTCCTTAGTAGTAGCAATATTCAATTTAAAGTCTCCAGCTTGCGGCACACCATCGGGCAATTTCCCTGTATTCACGACAATCAGAGAATCACTTGAATTCCCCTCAGCATTCGTAATAGTAAACTTAACTTGATTCGCATGATGAGGATATAGTCCAAAAACATTTTCCTCACCGACATAACCCATACTTGCTGCTTGCTTTTCAAAATCCTCCCCATCTTGCCCCATCACCGTGTATTTAAATTTCACCTCCTGATCCGATGTATATTGAATTAAGGAAGTTAATGGCGCAATCTGGTATGGATTAATAGTCAAAATCAATTTTTTAAAACTCGGATTTGGAAATTTATATGAAGTTAACCTCAAATTCACGAGCTTGCTCCCCCCATTTTTATCAACTAAAATGACCTGATTTGCTGTAGCTGGAATCAATATATCATCAATCACCTGACCATCCATAGTCGAAATACTATTCACCACTTTAAACTGAGAGGCGGTAATCTTCTCTAAATTCTTCGCATAAAAACGATATTTCACAAATAGAGTAGAATCCTGATAAGGCAACTTCCCCATATTGGTCAATAAGAACCCATTCGCTACAATATTTACTTGAATCTTCACCTGAGGGCTTTTAACCACCGATACCGAATCCAAAACCACCCCACCTGAATATTCGGTAAACACGTCGTCAATTATCTTACAAGAGTTAAGACTTAAAGAAAGCCCAAAAATTAACACGAAGATTAAATATTTATTCATTCTTAAAGCTAAATCTAATTCAACTTAATTACAATGATACGAATACCATGTCAAGCTAAACGTAGACATAATGGAAAATATCAGAGACAAAAAAGGGGGAGGGAAATGAACTTATATATTTACTAGATGCAGCTCAATTAAATAACGATGAAAAACGAAAACTTAAAAAAGTTGAACCACTGCCTTTAAAAGAAAAAATAGTCTTTCGCAATAAAATCGTTTCAATAATTGATGACTCAGCCGTCAAACCAATAAAATTGGAATTTCAAGAATATAAAAAAACTGTCTTTGACTGGGCGGTATATTTATTTTCATTTATTATGCTTACGATTAGTATTTGGATCATGTTTTTATTTTCAGAATGGAAATGATATGAAGGCCATCCAAAGAAAATTGGGATGACTTTGATGCTCAATTTATTAGTAATTGTCGGCCTATTAAACATCCCTATAAGTCATAAATGGACGATATGGATGCCCATTGCAATAACTGTATTAATTACAATTTTTGCTTTAAATTAAATATTTTCAAAATCCCCCTAAAACAAAAAAGGAGCCATTGGCTCCTCATAAATTCATGAATTGAAAATTATTCACCCCTTACTCCCTCTGAACTCTTCCATCGTCGCATGTCCATCAGCACTTATCCCTTTCCGCTGAACTACATTCAAAAAAGTCATCCACAAGATTTTCAAATCTAATGAGAATGATAACTTTTCAACATATTCCACGTCTAGTTTAAATTTATCTTCCCAACTTATTGCATTGCGCCCATTTACTTGTGCCCAACCTGTTATACCGGGCCTTACATTATGACGTCTTGTTTGTTCCGGTGTATAGCGTGTTAAATATTGAGTTAGTAATGGTCTTGGGCCTACTAAACTCATATCACCCTTAATAACATTAATCAATTGAAGCAATTCATCAATTGACAACCCTCTGACGATTTTACCTATTCTAGTAAGTCTAACTTCATCCGGCAAAAGATTTCCATTGATATCTCTGCCATCATGCATTGTCTTAAATTTTAATATTGTAAAAGGCGTACTTTGATACCCAGGTCTTACTTGAAAAAATAATGCATCTCCTTTATTGGCAATTAGTAATAAGATAAAGCAAGTAAATATGATAGGTAAAAAAATTAACAATAAAATTGAAGCTGCAATTAAGTCTAGTAAACGTTTAAAATATGTCTTGTACATTTTCTATTTTTGATATTTTCCAAAAATAAAGTTCAAACTATCAAAGATTCGACCAAATTCTTCATCTGTCAAGTTAGACCCGCTTGGTAAACACAATCCGTCCTCAAATAACTTTTCTGATACACCATTAATATAGCTTTTACGATTAGCGAATATAGGCTGTTGATGCATAGGCTTCCAAAGTGGCCTAGATTCAATATTTTCTGCTTCCAATTCTAATCTTATAGTTTCTCTTGTTAATCCATTATTAAGTTTAGGATCTACAAGAATACAAGTTAGCCATCGATTAGAGTAATAGCCATCTGGCTCCTCTTGAAATTTTATATTAAATCCTTTTTCATTCAAACGCGAAAAATAAGAAACATATCGATTGTAATTTGACCTTCTTGCTTCAACACGATCATTTAAAATTTCCAATTGTCCTCTACCTATTCCTGCTAGTACATTTGACATTCTGTAATTGTACCCAATATTTGAATGCTGGTAATGAGGGGCAGCATCTCTAGCTTGAGTAGCTAAAAAACGAGCCTTTTCAATCATTTCTTCATTATTAGAAAGCAACGCGCCTCCACTTGATGTAGTGATAATTTTATTCCCATTAAAACTAAGCACTCCAAACTCTCCAAAGCTGCCGCAAGGTTTATTATAAATATTGGAACCTAATGCCTCTGCAGCGTCTTCAATCACAGGAACCCCAAATACTTCGGCTATTGATAAAATTTCATTTATTTTAGCTGGCATTCCATATAAATGTACTGGAATAATTGCTTTAGGTAAATTCCCCTTTGCCTTTGCTTCCAAAAGGGCCTTTTTCAACAATTGAGGATCCATATTCCATGTGTCAGCCTCTGAATCTATAAATACTGGATTTGCCCCTTGGTATGCAATTGGGTTAGCAGAGGCCGAGAAGGTAATCGATTGACAGAATACATCATCCCCTGCTTTTACTCCTAATAAAATTAAAGCTAAATGAATTGCAGAAGTCCCAGAAGACAATGCTGCTGCATGGTTAGAATTAGTTTGAACTTGAAGGCCTAATTCAAAAGCATTTACATGAGGACCTAGAGGAGCAATCCAATTACTTTCAAAGGCTTCATTTACATATCTTAGTTCATTATTACCTATATGAGGGGAAGAAAGCCAAATTTTAGATTTATTCATTTTATAATTTCTTAATTATTTTACCTGGCACTCCAACTACAACCGCATAGTCAGGTATGTCATCTGTTATTACGGCTCCCGCACCTATTACACACCACTTACCTACAGTTAAATTAGGCAAAACAGTAGCATTTGCCCCTATTATGGATCCCTCACCCACTTTAATATTACCACAAAGAGTTGCAGATGGAGCTATATGAACATAGTCTTCAATTATACAATCATGATCTACTGATGCATTAGTGTTTATAATACAGTGTTTGCCAATTAATGTATCTCTCTGAATAGTTGCGCTATGAAATACAGCCGTCCCTAATCCAATTTTAGTTACATCATCTATTACAGAAGAAAAATGAATAGCAGTTGAAAAAGAATGAGATACTTTTTCTGAAATTTGCTTTCTGATTGAGTTATCTCCGATAGATATTAAAATTGGTAAATCTGGCTCATATTTATTGTCATAACCGTGTATAACGTTATATTTTTCCAACAAAATATTTTTATTATCATCAAATAACCCAGCCACCATAAAATTCATTGATTCAAATATTGAACAAATGACTTTTGCATGTCCTGAAGCTCCGTATAATAATGTTTTTTTGATTGTCAAAATATTAAGTTATTTTTTCTATAATTTTTTTATATGAAACTTCTACATTGTAGTTGTTAACTAAATAATTAAATGAATTTTCACCCATCAAAGTTCTTAAGTCTTTATTCAGCAAATTTTCTACATATTCAAAAAAACTTTGAAAATCTGATGTCAAACAAGAATAACCAAAATTATTAGAACTTGCTATTTTTCCAATATCCGTAATTGTATCAGTTGCACAAATAATAGGCAATTTAAATTGCATATAGCTTAAAATCCTAGAAGGAAAGTTAGGAATTGTAAAAAATGGGTCCAAAAAAATTAAGCCAACATTGGCTATTCCTAAAATAGCTTCATATTCTGATTTAGGCAGTTCCTTTATAAGTAAAACATTTTTCGTTTTTTCAGAATCTATCCATTTTTTAAAGGAATGATATTCGGTGCCATCGCCAATTATTAGAAAAAAAGCTTTATCTATAGATTTGCAGTAATCAATATTCTGTTTTAACAAATTAATTGCTTGCGGTGCTCCTAAATTACCGCCAAACAAGAATATCGTCTTTTCTTTTGGAATATTATACTTAATGAACAATTCTTCATTAATAATATGCGTAGGATTTGTAACTTCAACTGTATTGGGATTTACTTCAAGCTTTGAAACATCTATATGCTCATTGTTTTTTATTAAAAATTCAACATTAGCAGGAGACATACACCCAATAAAATCAGATATCTCATAAAGTGTAATTTCTTTCTTTCTAAAATATTTATGTAGATAACCGTTGGGTTTAATAAAGTTTAAGTCAACAGCATTTTGAGGGAAAATATCTTTTAAAAGTAAATAAGTAACAGCATTTGATTTTTTCTTCAACCACAATATTAAATTAGTGAAAGTGATAGGCGGAGTTGAATACAAAATGAGATCAAAATCCTGAATTTTTATAAACCTTTTAATTGCGAAATAATATAAATGTTCGATTAAAATTGTTGCAATCCCTTTCTCTATTAAATTTGTTTTTTGAATGTTTGGTGTCCAAACACTTAGGAATTTAATTGAATTGTCCTCAATTAATGTGGTTTTCAACCCATACTTTCTTTCACAAGGGTATACAACAGTAACCTCATGATTATTTTCTATAAATTTTCGTAATAGATCTTGATATATGCCCCTATCATCTATTCTATTAATCCTAACTAATGTCAAAAAAATAATTTTCATTATTCAGACCAAACTACTCTTTTGATATAATCAGTATAACTAATAATTATTCTAACCATTTTATCAGAAACATTAGGCATAGAATAATCTGCCACTTTCCTAAATGATCTTTCTTCTCCTCTTTTTTGAGATTCTAACTGCATTAAGCCTTGTAATACTCTCTCTGGATTTAATCCAACCATCATTACTGACGTTTCTTCCATAGCCTCGGGCCGTTCATGCGCTTGTCTAATATTTAAAGCCGGAAAATTTAAAATAGATGACTCTTCCGAAATAGTGCCACTATCAGAAAGGACAGCCTTTGAATGAAGCTGTAATGCATTATAATCATTAAATCCAAGTGGTTTTAAAAGTTGAATATTTCTATGTAAACTCAGCCCTGCTGCATCGATCATTTTTCTTGTACGTGGATGAGTACTAACAATTACTGGCAAATCAAACGTTTCAGAAACTAGATTTAATGAATTAATTAGCCCTTTGAAATTAGATATATTATTGATATTCTCCTCTCTATGAGCAGAAACTACAAAATACTTGTGTTTAATTAAACCTAACCTCGACAATACATCAGAACGATCTATAGATGGCAAATAATGATGAAGCACCTCGTACATTGGCGATCCAGTTTTTATAATTCTATCAGCCGGTAACCCCTCTCTCAATAGATATTCTCTTGCAATATCACTATAAGTTAAATTAACATCAGAAATGTGATCTACAATTTTTCTATTTGTTTCCTCTGGAACTCTTTGGTCAAAACATCTATTGCCTGCTTCCATATGGAATATGGGTATATGTCTTTTTTTTGCTGGAATTGCACATAAACAACTATTGGTATCTCCCAAAACTAAAAAGGCATCTGGATTCAGATTTTCTAACAAAGGGTCTATTTTAATTAAAATATTTCCAATAGTTTCAGTGGCTGTCGATCCTGCAGCATCCAAAAAATAATCTGGTTTACGTATTCCCAAATCATCAAAGAAAATTTGATTTAATTCATAATCATAATTTTGCCCAGTATGGACAATAATATGTTCAACTAAATGGCTAGCATCTAACGCAGCCATCACGCGCGATAAACGAATTATTTCTGGTCTTGTCCCTACTACCGTTAGTACTTTTAATTTATTCATAATTATACTATTTCAAAATAAGTATCCGGATTATTTACATCAAACGCTTCATTAATCCAAAAGATTGTATAAAGGACATCTTCGCCAATATTCTTTATGTTATGGGTGTACCAAACAGGCATGTCAACATAAGCTGGCTCATTGCCATTTAAAGAAAAATTATGAACCTCGTCTGTACCAATTCTTCTTAGTTGGATTAGCGCTTCCCCTTTTATTACTGCAAAACGCTCAATTTTTCTTGTATGGAAGTGATTCCCCCTAGTTATACCGGGTAAGGTTGTAGAAAATGAGGTTTGGCCAGGAATTCCTTGTCTGGCAATTTCTACAAACCCTCCTCTCGCGTCTACATGTTGTTTGAATTTCTTAGGAAAATAAGAGCCCACATCCATGTAACATCTGTAGGTATTAAAGAGCTTATGATCAAAATCACTTTTAAGAGCAGGAATTTCTCCTTTATCTTGGTAAACACTTTTAAAATACTTTAATAAAGAGAGTATTTTTGAAACTTTAGCCTCAGCATTATGAGGTATTAATAATTCATGAGAATTATCTTTATTTCGTATTAATCTAATAATCTGATCAACTAAATCCCCAACATAAATTAATTTTAAATCTCCATCAATTTCGATTTTTGGAGTTTCATTCCTAGCTATTTGATGACAAAAAGTTGCAACAACAGAATTGTAATAAGGATGACCAAAGGGTCCAAACACATTCGGAATAATCAAGCCAGATAACCTGCCACCACTTTGATTCGCCCATGAAGAAAAAAGCAATCTGCCCTCTTTTTTAGACTTCCCATAAAGATTATCAAGTTCTTCTTGTGAGGAGGAGGAAATTATTATATGCGCTTTGCTAGCGGTTCTTTCTAATGATGCTACAAGTTTGTTAACTAATGAAACATTAGTATTGTAAATTAATTCTAGGTCATTATGACGATTCAATGCAGCCAAATGAACAATTACGTCACATGAGGCAACAAATGAATCTAATTTATGATTATCCTCAAAGAAGCTTCTTTCGAAATTTCTTAATAAGAATTCATCTTTTAATAAATGTATAGTTTGATATAAATGATATCCTACAAAACCATTGCTCCCGGTTATACCTATCTTAATCATTACAAATAATTTTATTTGATTTCACGGAATGCTGATTAAACCAAAAACGTATCTACTTCCTCCAAGAATAACTCTTTTCTAACAATTGCCAATTTTGAAATAAGATTTTTAACCCCTTCAATATTCAGCCTTTCCGTATTATGCGAGTGATAATCCTCAATATCACCCATGCTTTTCTCTCCTTGTGAAAAATACATTGAATAATTTAAATCTCTGTTATCAGCAGGAATTCGATAAAAATCCCCCATATCTTGAGCTTTAACCATCTCTTCTCGAGTACATAACGTCTCATATAATTTTTCGCCATGACGCGTACCAATTATATTGATTTCATTATCTACTTTAGCTAATTCCTTAACAGCTTTAGCAAGATCTCCAATTGTTGCAGCCGGTGCTTTGTTAACAAATAAATCTCCTTGATTTCCATTTATAAACGCAAATAAAACTAACTCTACTGCATCATTTAAACTCATTAAAAAGCGAGTCATATTAGGGTCTGTAATTGTTAAAGGAAGACCGTTCTTAATTTGATTAATAAAAAGAGGAATAACGGATCCTCTTGAGGCCATCACATTTCCATAACGAGTTAAACAAACGATGGTATTTTCCAAATTTCTAGACTCGGCAATAGCTACTTTTTCCATCATTGCTTTTGAAATCCCCATTGCGTTAATAGGATAAGCCGCCTTATCTGTACTCAAACATATTACCTTTTTCACGTTATTTTGCCCAGCAGCTTTTATCACATTCTCAGTTCCCTCTACATTAGTTTTAACTGCTTGCATAGGAAAGAACTCACAAGATGGTACTTGCTTTAATGCCGCTGCATGAAAGATATAATCCACACCTCGGGTAGCTGGCTCAACACTGTCAAAATCTCTTACATCACCAATGAAAAATTTTAATTTAGGATTCTTTAACTGATTCCGCATATCATCCTGTTTTTTTTCATCCCGCGAAAAAATTCGAATTTCTTTAAAATGATCAGTGCCTAAAAACCGTTGTAAAACTGCATTGCCAAAAGACCCAGTACCGCCAGTTATTAAAAGAATTTTATTTTTTATTTCCACTATTTTTCGATTTTAAATACTTTATTTTTTTCTGATTGAGTAGGGTAATTGATTAAAACCGCTTTATAAGGCCCTTTGAAAACAAAAAGACTACCTGCTGCTACTCCAATAACCCCATGTTTATCAATTACCTTTTCTATATCTTCAAGTGACCCAGCTCCGCCCAAAACGGTCAAAGGAATGGATATATTTTCAGCGATTTTATCAATCAAAATCATATCAAATCCTTTCATAACTCCATCTTGATCGATGGAGTTTAAAATAATTTCTCCAGCACCTAATTGTTCCAATTCTATGACAAATTTAACAGGATTTATCCCCGTAGACCTTTTGCCGTTATGAGTGTACACCTCATAACCTCCTAATAATTTTTTCTTAACGTCTAAAACAACAATTACACTCTGTGAACCTACGCGGTCTGCTATTTGCGTCACTAACTGCGGGTTTTTGATTACTGCACTACTCAAAGCAATCTTTTCAATACCCAAGCTAAATATTTTTTGTGCTTGCTCAACTGTTTGTACGCCACCACCATAACACAAAGGCATTCGAGACTGATTCGCTAATTTTTCAATTAAAGCATAATCAGGCTCTTTGCCTAAAACAGTAGCATCAATATCAAAAAACGCTAGTTCATCTACTTGTTTCTCATTAAAAATTCGAACCGCATTTATTGGGTCACCTACATATTTAGGGGATTTAAAATTGATAGTTTTTACTAAACCTTTATCATGAAGCAACAAACTTGGAATAATTCTAGGGCGTAACATAATTAAAGCCTGGCAAAGTTATGTAATAATTTTTCACCGAATTGATGACTTTTTTCTGGATGAAATTGAATTCCAAAAATATTGCCTTTATTTACTGCTGAAGTAAATGTTATTCCGTAATCTGAATTAGCAATACTTTCATTCGGATTATTGCACTTAAAATAAAATGAATGTAAAAAATAGAAAATAGCATCTTCTTCTAATCCTTCAAATAGCAAATTTCTGTTGACTGGATTTACGTCATTCCATCCCATATGAGGAAGTTTAGTACGATGCTTAATTAAACTCTCATCAAATTTTAAAATATCAGCATCAATCCATTTCAAACCCTGAGTATTACCTTCATCACTACGGTTACCCATCATTTGCATCCCTACACAAATACCAATTATCGGAACATGTTGTTCAATTACTAATTCATCCAATTTTTCACGCATTCCGGAATTATTTAATTGAAACATGGCATAATCAAATGAACCAACCCCGGGTAATATTAATTTTTCAGCATCTAATAAATCGTAACTAGTTTTAGCTATTTTAGTGGGAATATTTAGTCTTTTGTATACATTCTGGAAAGCGAATATATTTCCAACCCCATAATCGATTAAAGTTATCATCTAAATAGCCGTTTTTCAAGTCCAAGCTTTTGCATTACTTGAGCTCCAAGTCCTATCAACTTTATTTTATTTTTGTAATCATGAAATGTTTTATTTTGCCCATCAAAAATTTCCTGCAACTCTTCTCTTTTTAAGTCTAGCTTATCTGCAACATATTCAAATTCTTTTTGCAAAAAATCTTCAGATAACTCGGGACTAGAAATACGAACCAATGCTTCTTCCCTAGTCATTTGTCCGGTTAATATTAAACTAGAAAAATGAGCACGTCTTTTTTCAAATCCAAACTTGCGCGGTAGCCAGAAATCCTCATAAAATCTTGTAAAACGAGATTCATGATGTTTATGTTGAAATGATTCCCATCCAAATTTTTTCATTAATAATTGTTCCGCATCAACCTTTACATAAGGAACAAGATTTAAAGGTTTAAAAACCTGCATACCTAAAATATATCTGTAATATATTTTATAACTTAGTATATCTACCAATGGGAAAGTCGTTAACGGCCTCTTCCCAAACTTTGAATGTATATCTTTAACTAATAAAGTATCAATTCCCGGAAATCCACCCCACTCTTCCGGTTCTCTACAGCATTCTGTAGAGAAATTAGCTCCAGTTAATACATATTTAATTTTATTTTTTCGAGCAAACTTATACAGGCCTGAAAAGAAGGCGTAATCTTGTGGTAAATCTTGATCAGCTATTTGTGATTTAAAGAAAGCAACTTGTAAGTCTTTCATTTCTTCCCAATTTATAACTTCGGTAAATAGATCTAAATTTAATCCATTACACAATTTTTCAATGTTACTTACAGCTCTATCTGTATTCCAGCCAGCATCAACATGAAATAATAATGGGCGCAATCCCATTATTTCTTTAGCAACATAAGCGACATAAGAACTGTCTAATCCTCCACTTAAACCTATAATGCAATCGAAATCTCTATTTTTCCCTTCATCTTTAATTTTCTGGGACACTTTTAACAATTCATCAAATCCTTTGCCATCGGTATGCCAGTTTGGTTCAATATTGTTTTTATAATTAATATAATAATCACTTTCCCCTCTGTCATTGAACATAATATTTGGATCAGATGTGTCCATGATTGTTTTAGTACATATTTGATAATTTACCATATTCAAAATATTTAATTATTCCGATTTTGTTCTTTCAATAAACTCATTAATATTATTAAAACTCGAAGAATAAAACTCTATTTTATCGTCATCCCAATCCCACCATTTTAATCTTAAAAGATGATTTGAAATATCATTATCAAACCTTTTTCTTATGAATTTTGCAGGATTCCCCGCCCATATTTCATATGATGGAACATTCTTAGTAACTACACTACCCATACCAATAATTGCACCGTCACCAATATTGACTCCTCCTTTAACCAAGACATTATTGCCAATCCAAACATCATTTCCAATTACAGTTTTAACTTTCAAATCAAATTTATGCCTTGAAAATTTCTTAGGTAAATGATCCCTATTTTCATTAAAAACAGGTTGGGTCGACACCCAATTAACAGTATGGTTAGCTCCACCAACAATAATGTTTGAAGCAAAAGAGCAAAATGAACCTATAGTTGCATTTATGATAACACAATCATAACCAATATCTGAGTATTTGCCTATTTCAACATCAACTAAATGACACCCGGCACTAACTTTTGATGTTTTATGAACTTTACTATTCAAAATTGCTCTGAGATGAAGTTTTTTAATCAATTTCGAAAATAAGTATTCAATTCTTCCAATCATAAAATCGCTTTTTTTGAAATTTCACTATAATAAAAATTTTCAGACATTTGACTAGAGATTTTTTTCATATGAAAATAATCACTGGTAAGAATTATTTGAGGGAGCAATTGTTCTAATTCCAAAACTGTATCTTGATATAAAAACCTACAATTACCTCCCATATCAACATGATTCATTCCTTCCCAAAACTTAAATACACATGGCACTCCAATTCCCACCGCCTGTTCCCATAAAACAGAGTGTGTCCCAGGAAACACAATTAAATCTGCCGATAAAAATAAATTAAGAATCTGGTCAGGATTTAACCATCCTATAAAACTTATATTTTTATCCAACAATAGTGTCTCAAAAATATCTTTAATTTCAGGTGCAATTACACCAAAAACAACAAGTTTTACATTTTCTAAATTTAAATTAGAAATCGCTTGTAAAACATGATGTATATTTTTCTTTTGATCAATTTTACCCCCAGTAACAATTAAAAAATCTTTACTAGTTAAATTAAGCTGATTTCGAAAATCTGACCTAACTAAACTCAAATCTTTTTTCAAAAGTAAATCATCATCAATTCCCATTACAAGAAGTTCCACCTTACTCTTATCAATACGATATACTTCTTTCAAAAAATCACACCTCAAGGGAGTAACTCCATAAAATTTAACCACATAAGGACTTAATAATTTCCCTAGACACATCCAAATAAAATAATGAAATATATATTTGGATATCCAATTTTGTGCACTGTTGATAAAATCTGTGTGACAATCAACAAAAACTTTAACATTTTTATTTTTGCGGACATAATAAATAACCGACAAAATATCTAAAAAGGAAAAATCATGAATGAAAATTAAATCTGGTGTTTCCTCCTTAAGTTTTAGATAGGTATTGTTATAAACACGGATAAACTTGTTAATCCTATAAAATGGCTGTTTATAATTTAAACGAATAACTTTAAAATTATCTGAGGTAATATAAGTTGATTCTCCATTAATCAAACAGGGCTTCCCAAATTCATCAAACGAAACTAAAGATGCTATAACTGTTACATCATGTCCTTGTAAAACATGATATTTTGGTAACATATTCTCTTGATATGAATAATCATCAATAAAAAAACTTGATAAACATAGGTGAACTATCTTCATTTCACAATTAGAAAAGAATCAATTTTGATTTAGAAAAGGATCAATACTAAAATATTTTTTAAAATATTCTCTGACTTTAACAATTTGAATATCGTTCAAATTATGACCAGAATTTATTTGAAAGAGGCTAAAATTATTATAATTTATAATAGGGAGAAGAGAAGAATAATAGCCAGATTTAACGACCTTCGTTGAGGACATTCTAGCCATTCCATTTAACCAAATATCATCAGCACTGAAACAAATTTCTTTGAATACGTCTGTATTAAAAACTTCTGAATGCAATGAATATGGGGGAAAAAGAGTTCCGCCACCTGAAGTAAAAAAAATTTGGGAACTAGGCTCGTGGAAATTCACAAGTTCTTCCCATTTTGAATAAGATAACATACTATTGTTATCTTTACTAAATAATATTTTATGAGCTCGATGACAACATATTGAATTTGGATATAATTGATTTAATGAAATCAATCTATCAATTAAGAAACTGGGATAAATAATATCATCATCAACAGTAATCAAATAATCATCAGGAAACAAATTCAAAGAATAAAAATACTTTTTATGAGATTTAATATCATCATCAACAAGATAAATCTCCAAGCCCCTTTCTTTCTGATTTAACAGCGATTTAGGTAAATCACCAACAGATCTAAACTGTTCATTGGATAACCACAAAATAATTTTATCTGGCTTTTTAGTTTGACGTAAAATTGATTCAATAACAAGCCAAACTTTATTAATTCGATTTGGAAATGTTGTTAGAGAAACAATATACCTACCATCAATTGAAGAAGTCTGACTTAAAAAATACTTAGATTTATTAAAAGAAAAAATAAGTGGAACTATAAAATTTGCAAAATAACGAACAATAAATCTTAAAAATGAGTATACCCTAAATTTTAGCAATAAATAATTATTGCCATAAATTTTAGTATAAAAGGAATCTAAAAAATCAACTAAAATCATTCCTGCTTTTAAACTTAGTTAAATTCGCAGCACCTATTGAATAAACAATAATCTGCCATGGAGTAAATAGAAATGGTCTTTGTATTAGAGAAAACAAAAAAAGAGTCATATAAGCAAATATTAAAAATTCCCCTTTCTTGTTGAATGAAAAATAAATTAAAAGTACAAGAATGGAGCCTATCAATCCATTTTCGATAAAAAATTTCTGATAACCTTGACCCTTTAAGTCAGGCCTTGAACCCAAAAAAGCCATCCCCTTACCTAAAATTACATCTATAGATGTTAAATAATCAGAAAAATAATATTTTAAATTATCAGAAGTCCTTTCTTCAATGGAAGAGTTTAACACTAAGACACGTGAAATTATTGAAGTATTGAATGTAGGATTTTCTTTTAAAACGGGTAATAATAGAACCGAAATAACTAATAAAAAGGAAAATAGTTTAATGAAAAATACAGGTTTTCTGAAATTATATAATATCAAACCTATAAATGTTAATAATATAAATGTTAAAGAATAGGTAAAGAAAGCACCTAATAAAATTATAAAATTTCTTTTGTCTTTAAAATTGTACTTATTGGCAAATAAGACAAATGATGCAAGTGTACTTAATACGCCAGGTTCATCAAAAACAGAATAAAATCTATTTAGAAAATCATGCTTTTCTTGAATAAAAAAATAATAATTTTCTAATATAGTCACCCCATCGTCACCCTTCCAATCTCCATAGTTCATTTCATAGCCAAATGGAAATTTATAATAAAACTGATTAACTAACCAAAAGGGCAATGAGACGGTAATTATTAAAGTTAGAATAGATGTTAACTTATTTAGTATTATCCGTTTTTCATCATCTGAAATATAATTCAATAGAAAAAAAACTATAATAGTTATTGATGAACTAATACTGATTTTTTGAAAATATTGAAAAAAAACAAAAAAAAGAATTAAACATGAAGTCAAAACTAAAAACTTCGCATCAACATTTTTTTTAGATATAATCCGTTTAAATAATAGCCCAAATGTGATTAATACACAAATTACTAAAATAGGGAAATAAAACTCCCAAATTGGCCACGGAGGATTTTGCAAAAATATAAAAAATACAAAAAGGTTTAATACCCATGATGATGTATTAAGTTTCATTTAATATTTTATATAAAAAAACAATTGAGCTATAGAAAAAATTATTAGCTGGTAAAATATTTTTTTTGAAGAAACTTAAATTTTTCAAAATTTTTCCTGCCTATTAAAAAAATAATCAACTGTCTTCGTAAATTAAAAAAGCGACTTACCAACAGTCTAATGGATATATTATAAACAGCTTTATTGAAACCTAGATAATACGATTGAATCGAAAATAATTCTTTTGTATGTATTTTAGAATTAGTACTTGATAAGCCTCCTGCTCTAAATGCAGCTACTCCAAAATTAACATATTCAAAATGTACGCCATCTAGGAAATTTTTTAAAAATAAAGAATAATCGGCTGCAACTTTTAATGACGAATCGTATAGCCCGTTTAATTCATAACATTTTTTAGAAATAAAAGTTGAAGGGTGAAAAATAGACATCCTTTGTCCTAAATTTAAGTGATTAGGTTTTGCTACACTAGTAAACTCACTTGAATTCATTTCTTCGATGATTATTAAATCGCCATAAATTATATCAGCTTTAGTTTTAATATACGTATCAAAACTCTTAAATATAGCCCCTGGCAGATAATAGTCGCCACAATGTATAATCCCTATAAGGTCCCCCTTTGCAAGTTTTATGCCTTTATTAATTGCATGATATATTCCATTATCTGATTCAGATATAACTACATCTATATTATTTTTATACTTTTCTATTATTTTCATAGTCGAATCAGACGATCCCCCATCAATAATAATATACTCTATATTTATTCTTTTTTCGGCAAATACACTCAGCATTGTTTGCTCAATATATTTTTCGCCATTGAATACTATTGTAATTATACTAACAAATTCATCTTTAAAATCCATTTTGAAGAATATCCAAATCAATTAAACCCGTAAACAAAATTATTATATTTGAAATTTGAAACATTTCTAAATTTTATATAAAACGATCAATTTGATTTACATAATAAATCTTCATAAATACTTTTATATAAAATACCTACATTTTCCTCTTTACAATTTAATGACTCGAAATTTTGTATAACTTTATCACAATTTAATCTACACTCCTGAAGTGCCAAAACAATATCTGACACTTCCTTAGTCCTACAAAAAGTGACATTTTTATAATATTTTTGATGCGCATACATCCTGTCTAACATTAATAAAGGTTTACCCATAGCAGAGGCCTCTAATGCGCTTATTGGCTGTGTCTCATCAATACTTGGGAGTGCGAAAATTTCACATTGATAATACGCTGATACAAGTTCAGTAGAAGCATTTGATAAGCCTCTAATCCATTTAATATTACTGTTATTATTAACTAGATATTCCAATTCATTTGCATACAATAACTCTCCATCGAGAACCTTTCCAATTAATACTAAATTCAATTTAAGTTCTATACAAGCTTTCGCTAAGTTTACTTGATTTTTCCTGGACGAAATATTACCTGTACATAAAACATAATTTCTTATACCATAAAAACTAGAAAAATCAAAAGTTGGTATTTCGAAATATCTCTCTTCAATGATATTTGGAATGACCTCAATTTTATTCACCGGGACTTTAAAGTATTTATTTAAAATAGATAATTGTAATTCATTGACAACAACCAGTTTGTCAATGAAATTTAAATATGTTCTATATTGCTTTTGATCAGAGGTCAAAAAGTGTTTACAATAACTTAATTTTAATCGAATTGTATCAAAATATGGTAATAATAGAGTCGCAACTATTTTTTTTTCAGCTTTTTTTGACCATTCAATTAGTTGATAATTATGTGGGCCTACGCCCCATAAATGTACAATGTCAAAATCATCATTTAAATCCCATAAATCAAACTTAGTCGCAGTAACCCCCAATTTGTTAACTGCTTTTAAGGCATTTAACATTTGCAAATCGAACCCACCAAAAGCGAAACAATGGGGTTGATAAGGGTAATACTTAATCTTCATAAAGTCAATAAGTATGAATACTCCGTTTTATACCAATATTAATAATCAATTCAAAATAACAAACTACCTAACACTTGGACCTTTAATTAATCCATTTGCAATTCTCCAAGTTGGATATACATAGAAAATAGCATATGCTATAAGTGTTCCCCAAATGACACCTTCAATACCAACTAATTTACCAAGTATAATTTTCAATAAAATTGATACAGTAGAAGCTAATCCTATATATATAATTTGTCTATTTATATATTTACTACTGTTAAGTAGAGTAGACATTACTCCGCCATAATTTGCTTGAAAAACAAATAAATAAAACCCACACAATAATAACCATGAAGGTTCATACTCTTTACCAACCCAGTAACAAATAATTTGTTTTCCAAAAATTAAAAGAGGCAATGAAATCAATGCACCAAATCCTATACTCAATTTTAATGCTTTATTAAGAGTTTTGCTAACCCAAACCATGTCCCCCTTGGCAATTGCTTCATTAAACGCAGGCCAAAGAGGTTGTATTAGAAATTGAGTTAACATTGAAAACAAAAATATTTTTTTTATGATTTCAAAGGGTGCAATTTTTGTTACTCCAATTACATGCGCGATTATTATATTATCTGATGTGCTTGATAGAAGTGAAAAAATATTTAACACAAAGAATACCAGCCCTGTATTAAAGAGCAGCTTACTCCTATTAAAATTAAAATATTTAATCTTAGGTGTTAAATATTTGTATTCTTGAGTAAATATTACAAAACCATTTATGATTAATGCAAAAATTGTACCCGCTGAATAAGACAATACTAATCCAGGGAGTCCAATTTGGAATTTAATGCATAAGAGTAATGCTATGAAACTAAAAATAGATCCAATTATTTGATAAAGTTGAAACTTATATCCTTCCTGGTTTCCTTCTTGAATTCGCTGAACAACTCCCAATGGCATGTTTATAAGAAAAGGAATTATCAAGGCAAATATTGTCAAACCTGCTTCTTGCTTAGCTTTAGGAGTAACAACATTAAAAATAGAATCCCAAGAAACGAAAGGGTAAATAGCCAGAAAAAGAAATAGTAGCCCAATAGAAATTAATAATAATATGAAAAAAGTACTAGAAACAGCTTCAACAGCTGAATCTCTTTCATTTAAACCCTTCGACTTAGAAACAGCATTTAATAATCCATTTCCCAATCCTAAATCGGCGAATGCCATTAGAGTCATAATAGATGAAATTGACATCCAAAGACCATATCGTTCGGCTCCCAAATACTTTAAAGTTAACGGGACTGTAATAAGATTTATACTGACTGATATAATTTTGACTAATAGTGAACTACCCGCTGTCAAAAAAATTCTTCTATATCTTTCATCAGAAGAGCCTGAATCTGTTGATATATCATGAGAGCTTAATTTAACAATTCTCCGTAAGGTTTTTATAAAATTTAATGCACTTGAAAATAAATATTTCATCAAATAACTAATTTAAGCGTTCAAATACACGGTTGTGGCCAACACGTAATACTTCTTTAAATTTGCTTAAATCTATTTCGTTTGCTAATTTGGATGGGCCAGGATGCCCTTTAAATGCAAAAAAAGGATTATCAAAATTTGTATAAAGAGATGAATCATCTATTACGATTACACCCCCAATTTTTATATTTCTACTACAATTTTCCCAATCCAATTTTACAATATCATAGTCATGCGATCCATCAATATATATACAATCCCAAATTTCAGAAAAAATATAATTTTTAGCCTCTTCATCGGTTGAATATGAATTCACAAGTCTTGGTTTGGGTAATGAAAATGAATCAAAATTATTATATATATCTTTAATATAATCGATTTCAGGATATTCGCTCACTGAATCACCAGACTTATTAAAAGGAGAAATTCCAACAATTGAGACCGAATTATTTTCTAAATTAGCTATGTGTGAAATCAGACTCATTACTTGTCCTCGATATACACCTATTTCCAAAAAATTTGAAAATTTATATTTATTATACAGTAAGTACCACATGGCATGAAATGCGTCCTCTCCAAATCCTCGCTTATTTAGTCTAAAATATTCTTTATGCTTTACAATTTCAACTGGCAATAATCTGTGGAAATACCTATAAGCATCTAAATAATATGTCCTAGGGTCTAATAGACTATTGTCCCAATTCATAATGTTAATCAAAATGTCCTCTTTCGACTTTATTAAATATAATTTAAGTTGTAATAAAGCGATTCTACCCTTGATTGCTTGAATTATTTTCATATTGTATATTTACTTAGATAATTTAAATTGTAAGACTTTTTTATTTAATAAATTGTTTGAATTTTGAAAGGTAATAATCAATTATTCTTATAAAAATTTTAACTTTGGTTATAAATGTATCGTTTTTATTTTCCAAACCTAAAATTTTAAATGGTTTTTGGTTTAAATAGTTTTCACTGTTTGAGTTCCAATTACTCAAAAAGTCAAAATGTTTATTAAATAAATATTTTCTATTTCTCGACATTATAAATCTCACTCCTTCATGTGGATTTTGTCTCATGCCGCCCCATTTCACTTCAGAGTTGAATTCAAGAGCGTAAACATAGTTTTCATATCCATTCATTAGACATCTAATTGAAAAATCATGATTATCATACGTGTAAGGCGCTAATTTTTCATCAAAAAATCCAACTTGATTAATTACATTAAATGAAATACATTCAGGGCTTCTAACACCAACCATTCTTTTAACTAAATGAGAGGGTGATAATATACTTTTTGTATAACCACTACTAAAATAATTTTCAATTAAATTTTCCTCCTTTATTTCCCTATTTTCAAAATCTAAACTTAGATTCACACCATGTCTAAATGCGAGAACACCAATCTTACTATATCCTATTGTATCGTAAATATTTATAACATTTTTTTCTAGGTCAGGCTCATTTAAAATTACATCGTCTTGTAACAAAATATTAAAACCTAAACCATTTTGAGATGCGGCACGCAATCCGCTATTTAATGATAGAATCTCATGTACATCAGACTGATAAACTTTAGTTACAGTAGTTTTAGCATTTTGCGAAATTAGATCAATAATTTCTTCACTTTTATCACTGCACCCATCAAGTACGGGGTAAATAAAACTATTATTTCCACAACAAGCCAAAACCCCATTTAAGACTTTTTCAATTAAATCTTCCTTGTTGTGTATTGTTATTATATAGTTAAATCGATAATCTCTCATAGATATTTACATCAAACAACTTGAAATTGTTTCTAGGTCAGTTTCAGATAATTCAGGATAGTTTCCACAATAAAATCCACAATCATGTATAAAGTTAGAGTTTGGAAGATCATATTTATCTTGTACATATTTTGAATAAAATGGCTGTTTTTGCATATTACCTGCAATCATTGGCCTAATTTCTATTCCAGCACCCGAAAATTGAAATAAATATTTCTCTCGAAGTTCTTTAGTTTTACACAAAATAGGAATTGCAAATGTTGACAAAACATTCAAGTGATCATGTTTTAACAAAATTAAATCTGAATTAGAAGAGATTATTTTTTCAATCCTTAAGTAATTTGATTCCCTTACTTTAATATTCGAATCCAAATATTTTAGCTGAGTTAACCCTAAAAAACCGGTGATTTCTGTTGGTCTAAAGTTAAATCCAAGGTCATAAAACGTGTATTTTGCAATAAACTCGGACTCTATATTATATTTTTTCCTCCATTTCGACTGCTGAAATGCAGTAAGATTTCTATCCCAACCATTAGCTCGTACAATTTTAAGCATTTCCACGAAATCTTCATCATCACTACAAACCATCCCTCCCTCAATAGTAGACATATGATGAGCTACAAAAAAAGAAAATGAAGATCCAAGGCTATAATTTCCAGCTTTCACACCACTCGTTAATTCACTTCCCAATGACTCACAATTATCTTCCAACAAGATTATTCCTTTCTCATCGCATATTTTCTTTATATTATCAAGGTCTCCAGTAAATCCTAAAACATTAGTTATGAATAATGCTTGTAATTTAACTTCACTTAATCTTTCTAATAAATTAATGCTCATAACATTAAGCGTTTCAAGCTCGCAATCTATAGGTACTGGAACTAATCCCATTTGAATTATAGGCATTGTGTTGGTACTCCAAGTCAATGCAGAAAAACCTACTTTATCTCCATCTTTTAACTTCCCTAAGTTTTTAAGAGCTTGTAACATTGCCAAATTAGCACTTCCACCACTATTAAAAAGCACACCGAACTTTCTCCCTTGCTTTTTGGAAAATTCAACCTCAAATTCTGCGCATTTTTCATCCATGCTTAGTTTTGGAGTTTTTATTATAAAATCAGCTAGAGCCTGCTTTGTCTCAAATTCATTGAGAAAAGCATTTTTCATTAATGGTATCATAAATTATTTATTGATTGATTGTAAATTTTGATCATTTCGTCTATACCATCAGATAAATCAATATTGGGTTTAAAACCTAGTGATTTCATTAAGGTAACATCCATACACTTTCTTAACATTCCATTAGGCTTTGTATCATCCCAAATAATTTCGCCTTTGTATTTTACTTTATCAGCTATTATTAATGCTAATTCTTTAATTGAAACATCTTCTCCCCACCCAATGTTAAAAAAAGGCAATTCAATATTCGTACTGCCAAAATGTAAAACAGCTCTTGCCAAATCATCTACATGCATGAATTCTCTTCTTGCAATTCCAGTTCCCCAAAGCTTTATTTCGCTTAAATTTTCAACCACTGCATCTGAAAATCTTTTCACGAGTGCGGATAGAACATGTGAATGTTCAAGATTAAAACTATCATTTGGTCCGTACAAATTACAAGGCATTAAACTTATAGAGTTTAAACCATATTGTCTCTTATAAAATTCAAGCATTTTCAAGCCACTAATTTTTGCAAGTGCATAGCCTTCATTAGTTTCTTCTAATTTCCCTGTTAATAAATACTCTTCTTTCATGGGTTGTGAACAATCCTTTGGATATATACAAGAACTCCCTAAAAAGATAATTTTTTTAACACCAGAAAGATATGAAGAGTGTATTATATTATTTTGAATTTGTAAATTTTGATAAAGAAAGTCAGCAGGACTCTGAATATTGGCATTAATTCCTCCCACTCTAGCTGCTGCAAGTATCACAACTTCTGGTTTTTCATTTAAAAAAAAATCGCGTACGGCACTTTGATCAAGAAGATTTAACTCGGATTTATTTTTTACTAAAAGATTTGAAAAAGAATTTTCAATTAACAATTTTTTAATTGAACTCCCAACCATTCCATTGTGGCCTGCAATGTATATTTTAGAGCTTTTCTCCATATTATAATCCACTTTTACTCAGATATAATTCTTTTTTAAATAAAGAAATATCAGAAGCAACCATTTCTTTAACTAAAGCAGCTAAATCATATTTAGGTTTCCATCCTAATGTTTTCATTGCTTTTGAGGGATCTCCTATCAATAAGTCAACCTCTGTTGGCCTATAATACTTTGGATCAACTTTAACAATTACTTTACCTTCTTCGAGTTTATAAACACTACTATTTTTAACAACATACCCTTCTTCAGACTCCCCTTCTCCCTTAAATGCTATTTCAACTCCTATTTCAGCAAAGCTCATCTTTACAAAATCACGAATAGTTGTTGTTATACCTGTTGCCAATACAAAATCTTCTGGATGGTCTTGTTGTAAAATTAAATACATTCCTTCAATATAATCCTTTGCATGTCCCCAATCCCTTTTAGAGTCTAAATTTCCCAAATACATACAATTATCTATTCCCAAAGCAATTTTTGCGGTTGCTCTTGTAATTTTTCTAGTTACAAACGTTTCCCCCCTTTGAGGAGACTCATGATTAAATAAAATACCATTACAAGCAAACATGTTGTAAGCTTCTCTATAGTTTACTGTAATCCAGTAAGCATATAGTTTAGCAACAGCATAAGGAGAACGAGGATAAAAAGGAGTTGTTTCAGATTGAGGGACTGCTTGTACTAAACCATACAATTCAGATGTAGAAGCTTGGTAAATTTTTGTTTTCTTAATCAACCCTAATAATCGTACGGCCTCTAAAATCCTAAGTGTACCGATTCCATCCGCATTTGCGGTATATTCTGGCTCTTCAAAACTTACATGTACATGACTCATCGCTGCCAAATTATAAATTTCGTCAGGTTGGACTTCTTGAATTATTCGAATTAGATTAGTACTATCTGTTAAATCACCGTAATGTAAATGTAAATTTCTATTGGGAGAATGTGGATCTTGATATAAATGATCTATTCTTTGAGTATTTATTAAAGAAGATCTTCTTTTGATACCATGAACTTCGTATCCTTTATTTAGTAAAAACTCTGCAAGATATGCACCGTCTTGACCTGTAATTCCAGTAATTATAGCTTTTTTCATTGAATATATTTAACAAATTAACATCTAATAATAAAGGCGTCTTTATAGCCTTCCATCAACTATTTTTTTATCTAAAAAGGACTTAATATCAAAAACTACAGATGACTTCCCACTACAAATTGATTTGATATCAAGATTAAGAAAGTCTTTATGAGAAACAGCTAAAATAATCGCCTCATACTTTTTTGATATTTTTTTTATTAATGAAATTCCATATTCTTCATTCACTTCGTAACTGTCAGCATAAGGATCATAGACATCTACCTCTATATTATATTGGTTTAACTCATTGTATATATCGATTACTTTAGAATTTCTTATATCTGGACAGTTTTCTTTAAAAGTAAATCCTAAAATCAAGGCTTTTGATTTGGAAATAATATGATTATTTGAAATTAAAAGCTTAACAACCTTATTTGCTACAAACATCCCCATATTATCATTAACTCTTCTACCAGAAAGAATAACTTGAGGATGATAACCAAGGCTTTCGGCTTTATGTGCCAAATAATAAGGATCAACACCTATGCAATGCCCTCCCACTAATCCTGGTTTATATTTCAAGAAATTCCATTTTGTACCTGCAGCTTCCAACACATCATCTGTATCAATTCCCATTCTGTCAAATATCAAGGCTAGTTCATTAACAAATGATATATTTACATCGCGTTGAGCGTTCTCAATTGCCTTAGAAGCCTCAGCGACTTTGATACTTGGAGCCTTGTGAGTCCCCGCGGTAATTATTGATTTGTATAATTGATCAACAACATCAGCAATTTCATCAGTTGAACCAGATGTGACCTTTTTAATCTTAGTTAATGTATTAATCTTATCTCCAGGATTGATTCGTTCAGGTGAATAACCACAATAGAAATCTTGATTAAAGTTTAGCCCAGAATATTTTTCAAGTACAGGCACACAATCTTCTTCTGTACAACCAGGATAAACCGTTGACTCATAAATCACAATATCTCCTTTATTAAGTAATGATCCCAACATTTCTGATGCTCTCAATAATGGTCTCAAATCTGGTGCCTTAAATTGATTTATCGGAGTTGGCACTGTTACTATGTAAACATTAAAACTTTTTAAATCTTCATAATTTGATGAAAAACTTAAACCTAAATCAGAATTTGTTCTTGCTAAATCAACTGCTGACAAAAGCTCACTAATGTCCGCTTCATTTGTTTTATCTTTTCCTGAGGATAACTCTTCAATTCTCAACTTATTAATATCGAACCCCAACACTTTGTACTTCTTCCCAAATTCAATAGCTAAAGGTAATCCAACATAACCCAATCCAATAATTGCAATTTTTTTATCTTTAAGATTCATAATTAAATAAAAGTATTTGTTTTGGCGTACCAAACTGCGCACCAAAACACTTTATTTTGATAATTTTTGTTATCCCTAAGTTTTAAATAAAACTATTTAACACCTGTAATTCAATGATTTATTGATTTACGTATATCCATGAATAGGATTTGGCCGAATGGACCACACTAATCTTCTATTCTTTTCTTTCTCCACGGCTTCGCCATCCTGAGTCACACAAAAAAGCTCTCAGAAAAACGAAATTCAACAACAAATATACCCCCAATTTGGTTTAGCGCCAAAGCATATTTATTTAAAGGGAATATTTCAAAATATATCCACCGAATTAATGGAAAAGTCCTATTTTAGTCGCTTAGCGCTTTCCCTCTCGTTTCTGGCAAATAAATCACGCCTACGATGACTGTTAAGGCAGCTAGGGCGATAGGGTAGAATAATCCGGCGAAATTCGAGTGAGTGATTGATCCTAGCCAGGTGGCCACAAAAGGGGCACAGCCGCCAAACACCCCATTAGCAAAGTGATACGGGATGGAAAGGGAGGTGTAGCGGATTTTGGTGGGGAAAAGTTCGACGAGAAAGGCGGCGATCGGGCCGTAGGCCATCGCCGCGAAACACACCAATAAGCTGCAAATGAAGGCTAATTCGAGCTTACCCGTCCAGGTTAGGAAGATCGAGCCGTTGATTAAAGTTCCCTCTTCAGAGACGATGGTGGCCATCCAAGAGAATAAAGGGTAGTACCCGAGCGCAGCGAGGGCCATCCCGCCCAGCATCACTTTCT
>JACCDV010296587.1_pt1 | contig 29045 bp, 16 predicted proteins | sample 7446131 | NCBI WGS metagenome assembly JACCDV01 (sample SAMN15323448, study PRJNA562643) | freshwater metagenome | isolation source: river surface water | place: USA:Blue River Watershed | collected 2017-08-17 | reverse complement strand
TGCCAATCAGTTTAAGGTGTTTACAAATGTTTATAACTCGATTGTCGATCCAAAAAAGTTTCACGATAATTCATTTGTTCATATCGAAGGGGATATCTGTATTATTCCTCCTAATTCTTTTGCTTTGGCTGTCTCTTTGGAATATTTCAAAATTCCTAGAACAGTTTTAACAATGTGTATCGGGAAATCGACTTACGCTCGTTGCGGAATTATTGTAAATGTCACCCCTTTTGAACCTGAATGGGAAGGATATGTGACATTAGAAATTTCCAATACGACGCCTCTGCCTGCAAAAATTTATGCAGGTGAGGGCCTTGCTCAAGTGCTTTTTTTTGAATCGAATGAGCCTTGTGCAATTTCATATAAAGATCGAGGCGGAAAATACATGGGACAAAAACAAGAAATTGTCATGCCGAGAATTTAAGTTTAATGCTACCTTTGGTATGATTGGTCTAGTGTCAACATCGAGTTTTCACAATATTAACAACATGAGAAAGTTAGGATAAATATGAATCATATTGTCATTGCAGGCCACCTTGGAAATGATCCTGAAGCCCGCTTTACCCCAAGTGGGCAGAAAGTTGTTTCTTTTCGCGTTGCTTGTAACACAAGAAAAGGCGCTAATGTAGAGACAACTTGGTTTAGAGTTACAGTTTGGGGAACGCAGTTTGATAATATGATCAAACACCTCAAAAAGGGAAGCCCGGCAATGGTCATGGGAGAACTTTCTAAGCCTGAAATTTTTACAGATAAAGAAGGGCGCCCTCAAATTTCTTTAAATATTACAGCGCAATCTCTTTCATTTAGCCCATTTGGAAAAGCTGAAAAACCTGCGCAAGCCGGTGGATTTGAACAAACGGCAACAGGGCATGACGATTTCAACGCTTCTTCTGATGCTAATTACAGCTATTACGACCAAGCTGCTAAAGGACAAGGGGTTTCTCACGCATTTTCAGAAGAAGAAGTGCCATTTTGAAGGATTGTATGAATGAGCCATAATCGGCTTTTACAATTTATCTATTCTGGCGTAAAGACAACTCTTTTAAATGCTTTAAAAAACGGGCATTTAAAAGAGTATTCTGCTAAAGCCATTAAAAGGGCGATTGATCAAAAAGCAGCTAAAATAAATGGAAAACAGATTTTAAGAGCTTCCGAAGTTTTAAATTCTGGTGATCAGGTGGTCTTTGATCTTTTAAGATTAGCTGAGCCTGAAAAAATTGAGATTTTGTTTCAAGATGAGTCGATTTTAATTATCAATAAACCGGCTTTTATTATTTCATCAGATTTAGAGATTCAGAAAAGGCTCAAAACCAAAGCTAAATTATGTCATCGATTAGATAAAGAAACATCCGGGATATTAGTTTTAGCTCAAAATAGCGCTGCTTTAAATGAAATAGAAACCTTGTTTTATAAACAGGAAGTAAAAAAAAGATATTTATGTATCGTCAAAAGCTTTAAAATTTTACCTGAAAAATTTAAGGTAAATCAGCCTATAGGGATTTTAAAAAAAACAGCTCACCAGATTGTAATGAAAATAGATCCTAAGGGGGCCTCTTCTGAAACATATTTCAAAGTGATCAAAGCCAATCACCCGCACTATCTTTTAGAGTGTTTTCCTAAAACGGGGAGAACGCATCAAATACGATTGCATCTAGCTTCTATCGGCGCTCCAATTTTAGGGGATTTGGTCTATGGAAAAACTGGATCAGAAAGCGGGAGATTCTTGCTGCATGCTGAAAGTATTCAGTTTAAGCACCCGCTCTCTAAAAAAGAGGTGACTTACTCTGCTAAAATTCCATTAGATTTTCAATCTGCTGTCGATAAGTTGTTTCCTCTATGAAAGTCGCCATTTTAAAACTTTCTGCCATCGGCGATATTTTGCATGCTTTGAAACCGGTTTATGCTTTGAAAAAAGCATTCCCCAATTTATCGATCAGTTGGATCGTTGAAGAAAAACATGAAGAAATTTTAAAAAGCATTCCTTGGATCGATGAGATAATCACAGTCGACACTTACCGTATCCGAAGAAAGTTTTTTTCAAAAAAAACTTTTTTAGAATTAAATCGTTTTTCAAAACTTTGTTTTGATCTGATTTACGATTTACAAGGGAATTCTAAATCTGTTTTATTCCTTCATTTAATAAAAGCGCATCATAAAATTGGATTTGGATGGCGAACAATCTCTGAAAAAATAGCGCTTCTTCCTTTGACGATACGTCATGATGTCAAAAGAGAAAGCACCGTGTACGATCAATATCTTGAAGTGATCAAAGCTTTTCCTCAATTTACTAATTTAAAATTTGACACTACTGCTATCGAGCTAGATCCAAGTTTATTTAATGAACCGATTGCCGCTGGTTTTTTTATAGCGATCGGTTCCAATTGGGAAAATAAGAGGCTTAAAACTGAAGATTGGATTCAAATCGTCCAATATATTGAAAAAAAAACAAATCAGATCTGTTATTTGCCCTTTTCCACAGAAAAAGAAGAAGCAGTAGTCGATGCGATTACAAAAGCATGTCACTTAGCCAAGAAGTACCCTAAATCTTCCTTGGTTGCATTACAACATGGTTTTAAACACTCTTTAGGGGTAATAGGCGTGGATTCAGCGCTTTTACATTTAGCGAGTTTAGCTAATGTTAAAACTTTTGCAATATTTGGTCCTTCAAAAGGGGCGATTTTTAGTCCCAATCAAGATATGCTTTTTCAAGCAGAATGCCCTATAGGTTATCAGTTTATTCGAAGATGCCCAAAGCTTAGGACATGCCCGCATGGAAATTGTTTAAAAGAGCTTCAACTTGAAGCCCTTTTAAACAAATTAGATCGAACTTTCTTGAGAGAATTTTAATTTTTTCAAAGCAGCTTTATTTAAAATATAATTTGAAAGCTCCGGTATCAAAGATTTTACTAAAGCGATCATCCGGTTATCATCTAAAAAGGTTTTTTTCAATTCCATTAGTTTAGGAAGTGCATAACCATCTGTTATTTGTTCTTCGATACTAGCTCTTCCAACTTTTTTAGAAACCCTATTGTAACCTCCTCTTATTCCGGCACCTAATGTCTGAATAGATGATGTAGCTAAATGTATGAGTTTGTTTTCTGCGTTTACCTTTAATTCCTCTAAAATTTGTCCTTTTGGAGTGTTATAAACATATTGAAGAGTTGACCAAAATGAGCTAGGTGCTGCTTGAGGTATTGGTACTACATCTTCTGTATAGCCTAAAACATCATCTCCTACATTTTGCAGTAATCTGAGAAGCAAAGATCTGAATTCGCCTGTTTTTTGAGCAATCAAAGCCTGATTTGCAGCTAGATCTACCTCTTCCACTCCAGATAACCCGATCTCTTCAACCGCTTCTTTACATCCATCCAAAGCTTTTACTAATAGAGAAATGAATATGTCTTCTTGCAACTTTATTTTATATTCATCTTGAACAATTTCAAAGATTGTATTTTTGAATACATTGATGCATTGATCAATCACTAAACCTGCTTTTGGAATTTGGATTTGATTGAAGAAATCCATCACTTTGTGATGGATTTCTATCAATAGGGCATTTTCGTCATCAGAAATAGTGATTGTATGTGAAGATGTATCTGAATCCGGTTTTTGACGATTTAAATACAAAGTTAATGCATCATTGATTTCAGATTGAAGAAGGGCGTCGAATCCTTTTTCATTTTGTATCAATGAAAATAAACCCTCTAAAGCTCCGCCGATGATAGTTTTTAAAATACCGTCAAAATAATGGGCAAACTTTCTGATCATTTCGTTTTTGAGTGTTCCAAGCGGCTTAGTGATATATTTCATCAACCACTTTAATATCCCAATGCCTATATTTAAAAGAGTTTGTATCAGCTTACTGTAAATAGAAGAATCATTTTCTAATTGTGTTTTTTTAGATTCTAATCGATTTACTAACTGCTTCATCTGAGTATGGATATTCAAATCAAAATCTAGGCAAAAAGCCTCCATTAATGAAAAAGTTAATTTTTCTAGATAGATGTCGAATAGTTCATCGATAGTTAAATTCTGGCTATCTTTTAAAACCATCCCAGCATTTAATCGAATAAGGCTGTCTATAGCCTCGTCAGTTGTCGAAATTCCAGCTTCATCAGGTGGATTTCTGTTAAAAATTTGTTGAATTTCGATCAGCTTATCAACTTTTAAAGAAATAATCCCCAAAAGAAGGGTTCTTTTTTCTGAGGAGGTCACAATTTCGTGAATTTCATTTCTTAAAAAATCATGGATGCGGTCGAAGGATCTGCCGATGATGAAGTCAAAAATAAATTTTAAAGTAGGTAAAATCAACTGAATTAAAGTAAATTTTATAATTGAAGTTTTACCTCTTAGAAAGGTCTTAAACTCATCATGAAATTTTTTATTATTCTTAATTAAATCGCCATATCCTTGAATTGCATCAGTTTGTTCTATTGTAATTTCAAAAATAGAGATAATGGTTTCAAATAACGCTAATTCAGATGAGCGCTTTACAAACGCTTGGATTCCTTTTTTTAAATCGTTGATCGGTGCAGCTTCAAGAACGGTTATTTGCCTATCCAAAGGAGGAGAGTCGGAAATAGGGCTGGGAGGTGCAGATTGAAGCTCTTCATCGGCTAATTCTCGCACAAAAGGGGCGTTAGTTATAAGGGGGAGCCCACCCGTAATAATCATAATAACACCTTAATTACATTTGATGTATTTATTATAATAAATAAACAAATTAAATGTAATTAAGAGCAATTATTTTAATTAATATAATTAAATTTTTTATTTAATTATTTCTGGTAATATGCAATTATAAAAAAATGTTTCGACAAATTCAGGGGCATTCAATAAATTTTTATATTTTTCAATTTCCCCGTTGAGGATTCCGGCTACTTTATTTTTCGCTAATTGTTTAGCCCCGCTTCTTTCAATTAAGTCTAAGCTGATGATTTCTATCGGTTTGATTTTGTTAACAGCCTCTTCAACCCGTTCAATTAATTGCGAAATTTCCGGAAATAGATTGGTAGGATCAGTATCAATTCTTAATATATATAGAAGATCTGGAAAATTATTTAATTCAGCATTAGTGGCTTGGTTGTAAATTGTTGAAAATATCTCATCAAATTTATTTTTGAAACTATCTCTATCCCCTGATAGATTGTTTTTTGCAATGTCCTGATTGTCTGCCAGTTTAAAACGATTGAGCTTTTGTTTAAGAAGGACTGTTTCATCTAAAGTGCAATATTGATCAATTTTTGAATGAAATTCATTGAATAAGCTGTTGAATTGCTCATGTGAATAATGGGGGGCATCACGGTTTGAGATTGTTGCTTCTTTTAAAAAGATGAGCTGATTGATATTAGAATGAATATAATTTTGTAAAATTCGTTTTTCATATAATTTTTTACAGTTAGTTTTATGATCGGTCATTTTTCGATAAATGTCGATGTATTGATCAACAACCTTTTGATATCGAGAAGATATTTGAATTTCACTATTTGGTTCTGAATTATATTTAAAAGAATCGATTAGGGTTTTAAAACGATCTAATTCTAAATCAATCTCGCTAAGATCAGTCTCAACTTGTTCATCTCTATCAATTTTCTTCAAAAGAAGATCGAAATGAGAACGTAAATTTTTATCAAGCTCAACCAAGCTTGTATTCAATTTGTTAAATGAATCATATTCAAGCTCGTATCGAAATTTTATGTCTTCAAGCTCCGATTGGATACTCTTTGCAAGATCCTTGATGAGTTTTTCAACACCGATAATTTTTTTATGAATGGCTTGTAAACTTTCTGGATTAATAGAAGTATCTGATAAAATTTGCTGTTTTTTGCTTTCATAATTTAAAATTGTAGAATGAAGAATTGAGCGAAGCCCTTCTAAGTAGTTTATCTTTTCTAAAGGCATACATAAAAAACCTTGATTAGAGCTAAGATCTTGCCTGATTATTGAAAATGAATTTTTAAATTCTTTGAAAAATTTTTCAATTAAGCGCTGTTGTTTAGTTCCTAAATCTGAAATGACCCTATCTAACATTTTTTCAGATATGTTCCTTATAAAAGATAGTTTTATTTGAGAGAATTTTGTTTCGAAGGAGGCGTTTTCATCGTCTTTTTTCTGTAGATCAGTAAGCGATTCAATATGACCTAAATTTAAAATCATCGAATTAGTGACATTCAATGCATTGAAGCTGATTTTTTCGATCGAATCCGGAGCTGTTAAGATCAGCAACCCTTTTATTAAAGCTTCCGCAATCGTATCGGTGAGAACTGCAGATTCGAATCGGTCTTTTAGTCCGCTGATCATTCCTTGAGGGGAGGGTCCTCCATTTTTGATTAAGGCATTGATTTGCTCAAGCGATTTCCCATTTTCAAACCAATTTAAAACGGTTTTAAACCCTTGATACATTTGATTAATTTCATTTTTAGCATTTGATTGCTGACTTAAAATAGCAGAACTAGCTTCATTGTCCTCTGAAGAAGATGCGAAAATTGTATCAGGATCAATTTCTTGAATTAAGTTTCCTAATGGTTTTTTGATCACATTATAAAGGCCTGTAGATTGATTAAGCTTTTGGAATGCTAAATCGATCAAATTTTGTGTTGTAGAGCTAAGATCTAAAATTTTCCAAATGGTATTTTTGGTTAGATAAGAGAACATTTGTTCTAATGGATATAAGATGAATAATCGTAAAAGATGGGTTAAGATGTAAGCTGGAATCCATAGAATCGACTTCATTAAAAGCGTACCATAATTTCCATCTGTGAACTCACGATTGAGATCGTTTGAAAAAATAGAGGATATTTCATTTAAATAATTGGAAAGGTTGAATTCAGGCATAAATGAATCAACTAAAAGGTAATTAAATAAAGAAATTAATTCAGGGATCGATTTCTTTTGATTTCCTAAATAAATGTCTTTTTTTAGTACTTCTTTTATGTAGTCTGAAATGGTTTGACCATCATTTTTATGAGGGATCTCTTCATAAGCTTTATGGATTTTATTCAAAAATCCCGATACTGTTTTGATAAATTCAACGTTAAGGGATTCATCTACTTTAAATGCGGGAAAGTTGATATTTTGCATTAATTTAATGATTTTTGATACAAGATAACCGATTACGCTATGGTAGATTTGAAAAATGTGAGGTAATGAGCTTTTCAAGATTTTCTTACTTGCAAAAGAAGCATTAGATTGATCGACTAATCTTACCATAGTTTGAATGAAGCTTTTTTTTCTGGCTTCTTGTGTTGAGGAATCTAATCCTGCGACGATCGATTCGAATGTCTTAGGGGTGTACCCCGCATATTCGATTGCGGTAAGGTCTTCTTGATATTTTTTTAAATCTTGTTCAGAACTTCTTTTTCCAGCTCTTCGATATTGAGCCAAGATTTTATCGTGGTCTTCAGAAAATTTTGAAAGATCAAGATCAAGGCCTATCCATTTGCTAATTGTTCTGTAAACAAAGAAAAATGAGGTATTATCTGTAAGCTGATCTTTGATGTTATCGATAGAATGCCCTTGACTTACAAGTTTAGTTATTGGTTGGTCAAGCGCCTTTTTTGCTGTTTCTAAGTGATTTGAAGATGTATCTGATTCATCGATGAATAAATCACTTATCAAAGTGCGAAGAGATTGAATATGAGTTGATAAATCGTCTCCTGCTTTTATTTTGTTTAAGATCTCTATAAATTGCTTTTGCATGCTTTCTGTTGCAGTGTGAAACGGATTTTTTACAAACAATTTATTTTGGATAAAAGAGTTTCGATCATCGATAGATCCTTCAAAACCTTCGATCCAATCTGTAATTTTTTTCTTAATATCATTTTCATCAGCTGATTTCATGATCTTTTGCAACTCAACCAGTTCTGCTACTTCTTGAATTTTACCAAAGAGGGGAATCGCAAAGAAATGGTTGATCAGCAAAATTTGTCCATGTTCAAATTGCTCTTGAATATATTGAATAAACTCTTTTCTTTTGCCAGCATCTAAGAAATTAGTTTGCTCTGCTTTTTGAATGATCGAGTCAAATTTAGTTGTTAGTTCACGGCTATTTTGTTGTGTACGAGCCCAATCGGCAATCTTATGTAAAAGGGGCATTAAAACTAATTGAATTGAAGAAGCACTTCCTTCCGCAATAAAAGTGAGTAAGCTTTTAAAATGATTAGGAGAAGTTGTACCATCACCTTCATCGGACGCAGATCCAAAAGGAAGAAGGCTCTTAATTGGCTTGAGTAACTGTTGGACCTTTTTTTCAAGCGTATCAAAAAGTTGAGGGATCAATCCCTGCCTTTGATTTTTAAAACGCTCTAATTCGAAAAACCACTCTTTAAATGCATCTTTCTCTTTAATTGATGGTAATTTTTCAAGATGAGTCCTTTCAAAATCTGTGAAATTATCATTAACTTTGTACTTTTTAATCGTTTCTTTAAGGCTATTATAATTTTTTTCGCTTTGTTTCTCCGAATACAGAGAGGCAGCTTTCCAAACTTCTATGAAATACAAGTCTAAATCTTTCAAAAGTTCGTGCTGACTCGATTGAATTGCGCTTTTTACAGCAGTTGAAGCAACGCCGATTCGAGCATCGGCTAATTCTACTTTTGCTGCATCAATGATCGAAAAAACAGCTCCTTGCAAAGGTTTAAGTGTTTTTAAGATCACCCTTTGAGCAGCTAAAATCGATTCAGACTTTAAACTACTATTTTTATCAAGTGATTGGATTAAATCTTCAATTACTTGAGAATCTGAAGATTCCAATTTGTAATTATCTTGAAATTGTTGAAGTAATAACTTTGAATGATCTTTTTCTCTTGGATGAGTTTGATCTTGTAAAAGAGTAAGCTTTATTAAAAGCTCTTTTAAAAGATGAGGTGCAACAATTTTTTCTTTATCAAGCAGTTGTAATAATTGATGCTTGATTTGCGCAACGATGCCCTGTTTTTCTTTTAATGCGCAATCTAGAGCTTGAATGACTTCATTGGTATCAGAATCGGAAATCCGTTCATTTTTTACTTTTTCACCTATAGAAATAATAGCTGAAAAAAATTGAACCAACTTATTTTGATGATCATTCGATCCAAAGATTTTGTTAGAGAATAGAGCTCTATCTATTGTGTATACTCCATTCGGCTTTTGCTTCGCATAAGCTTGAAAAAGGCTCTTTAAAGCCTTTTGCTGCTCTTCTTTTGTGTTTATAGAAGCAAGTTCTACTAACCCTTTTCTAATCGCATAGATATCTTCAGGGATGTCAGAAGTAAAAGTATCTAACATCTCTTTTACTTTAATTTGCTGCTGCGTGAAATCTTTAAAAACCCCTTGAATCATCCCTTGAATAGAAGTCATAAGCTGAGGGATCGATCCAGCTTGTTGATTAAAAAGGGGTAAGACTAATTTTTTTAGATCTGCAAAATCGATGGGGGGAACATTTTCACAAGCCTCTAAGAGCGCATTAATTTGATCCATGATTGCTTGCTCATCAGCATTTAAATCATTTTTTCCAAAAAAGATTTTATTTTTATCAGCATGATTTAAGCCCGCTTGCCAATGATTGATTTGTTCATTCGTAGGAGCTTCTGCGCTTAAAATTGAGATCAGTTCTTTCAGCTTTATAGGTTCAAACATAAAGCGATTCGATACAGTTTTAATCTTTTCAAATAACCCTGTTTCTAGTTGTTTTAACGCCCCAAGCTGAGATTCATAACATGGCTTTATCAAATTTAAAAGTGTATTATAAGATTCATCAGTTGAGTCTTGAATGCATCGATTGATAGCTAGATTGATATTTGCCACGCTATTTTCTTCATCTCGACTCAACCCTGTTTCTTTTCCTAAAAAAATTTTATTTTTTTCAGCTTCGCTTAGCCCGTTGATCCATCCTTGTATTTGAGATGGTTTATCTGACGAATTGCTTTCTAAGATCGTCATCAATGTTTTTAATTTTTTTGGCTCTGCAATCAAATTCAAAACTTTTGAGATTAAAGAGGTTATATCCCCTTTTGCAACCTCCATAGGTCCTAAAAGATCTTGTTGAATTTTTTTCAAGGCAGCAAGATGGGTGTTTTTAAACACGCTTTGATCAAAACAGGTTGGATTAGTTTGAGCACTTTTTAAGTATTCAATACAGTTTGAAAGAGCTGTTTTTGTTGGCTGCTGAAGGTCGAAATCGATTTTCCAAAGTTGGGGGTGATTTAGAATACTTTCAATACAACGAATAAATATAGGAATCGAATCACGAGATTGTAATGGATCGAAAGCTTCAAGATAACGGATTAAACTATCTAAATTTTCTGAAGGAATTCCGTAAATTGAGTGTCTTAGGCTCTGTCTTGAAAGAGGGTTAGGAATTGATATGAGCCATGAAGATTTTGGAATTAACGCTTCAATAGCACTTGCACTAATAACCATATTGATTTACCTAAGATTTAAAACTTAAAAAAGATAAGCTATTTTAATCTAATCTTTAAATTAGAGCAAATATAAACAAAATTATATGAATGATTAAAAATTGAGAGCTATCAAAGGAACATTTTAATGAAGGTTTGTATAGACTATTTTTTAAAAGTCATCTAATTTGTGAAAAAAATATGAGCGGCTATCAACTTCATGAAATTAGTAAATTTAATTTTGATTTTACCTTTTGTATTTTCAGAGGGGTTTGCAGCATTAGAGCCTGAGTATCCGTTTAATCTGGACGTAGAAGCCCTTTGGGTCAATCGCGCCAGAACCCCTAGTATCGGTTTGGTGGACTATAACGATTCGTTCTGCTCTTGTGAATGCGGTGGTCAAGATTACTCTTCTAAAACATTGATCTCCGATCTCGATCGATCCTTAGCGGCTAGAATTACATTTAATGCACGCAATAAATTTAAAAGCACACTAGAAGTTAGAGGGACGACCCCTTTCGATTTTCAATCGACAAAAAATATCAACTCTCCTGGCAGCGCTAACGTCGGGTGTGATTTGGCTTATGGATACTACTATGTCACCATCAATTCAACGCCCTATATCCCTATTTTCAATGTCAATCAATACATGAAAATCGAAGATGTTCTCATCAACGGCGTATTAGTATCTGAAGTAGTTCCCTATTATCAAACCGATTATATTGAAGCGGATCGGATCAAAGTGGATTATAAAAATAGCTATTTTACTGTAGAAGCTAACAGCTGGAATCATATGAGCCCCAGATGGGCAAATTATTTTTCTTCATCTTATGGTTTTGGATTACGCTATTTTTCTATTTTAGATTTTTTTAAAGAAACTTTTTTTAAAGAAACCAATATCAGTTTTTTTGATTCACATACAAAAAATCGGTTTTTCGGTGCTCAAATCTTACTCGATTTGCATATCCATCCTTATCGATGGTTAGATTGGGGGATTCGCATGGACGGGGGGATGTTCGCCTCGTACGTTCGACTCAACTTTCAAGCCAATGACTTAAACGGGGAGTCTCTTTTAGCTCGCTTTTCTAAACATCGTATCGATTATGGATTTTTCGGAGATCTGGAAATCTTTTTAGCTATGAAATTTTTGGAAAGGGGATACATTCTTTTTAACTTTGGCGGTACTTTGATTCATGGGATCGCCCAAGCAATTGCAAATATTAATTTAACGACAAATGATTTTCGGTTGCATACCAACGGCAATGTCGTCTACCAGTTTTGGAGCATAGGAACCGGATTTGATTTTTAAAAGAAATCCCGGAGATGATCTAGAACACAATCGTGTCTCTTAAGGCTGCTACCTTCCGATCCTGACCTGGTTCAAGGCGTATTATTCCTAAAGTCCCCGGGAATTTAAACTATATCACATATTGCAGTTTTTCAGATAGCGTCCTGTGAAAGATGTCGGATGTTTCATTAAATCTTCAATACTTCCTTCAAAAACAACGTCCCCGCCTAAAGCACCCGCTTCGGGGCCTAAATCGATGATATGATCTGCTAATCGGATGAGATCTAAATTGTGCTCTACCATGACGATTGTGCACCCCTTTTTTAAAAGAGCTTCTAATACTTTGATCAACAGGGTTAAATCTTTGTAATGTAATCCTGTCGATGGCTCATCAAGCAAGAAAAGTGTTTTTTGAGAAGATTGCTTAGTGAGTTCTTTGGATAGCTTCAATCTTTGGGCTTCTCCTCCGGATAAAGTATTGATTTCTTGAGAAAGAGATAAATAGCCAAGACCGACATTTTGTAGGCTGTTGAGAATTTTTAAAGCTTTTGGAATAGGTGGAATCTTCTCTACAACTTCATCGACAGAAAGATTTAAAATTTTTCCTAAATTGAGCCCGTTATATTCTACTTTTAAACTTAATGGATTTAATCTGTAGCCTAAACAATCAGGACATGGAATTTTGATCGGCGATAAAAATTTTAAATCGATCGATTTAAAGCCTAGCCCTTCACATGTTTTACACATCCCTTTAGGATGGTTAAAACTGAAGTTTTTAGCTTGCAGTCCCCTTGTTTTTGCTTCAGGAAGTGAAGCAAAAAAGGTTCTCAAAGAAGAGAGCAAATCTGTGTAAGTTGAAATATCGGCTCTTGACGTTTGCCCAAGTGCCCCTTGCTCCATCAATAAAACTTTATCGATTTCATCGATTCCTTCGATTGAATCTACATGCTCGAATTGATTGGATCGATAGTTGATTTTATGATGAAAATTTTCATAGATGACATCATAAAGCAGCGTCGATTTCCCCGACCCTGAAACTCCCGTAATACAGGTTAGCTGATTTAAAGGGATTGAAAAATGAATGTTTTTTAAATTGTTTCCATAGGCGCGATTAAATCGGATTGTGCCATTTTTCTTCCTTTGGAAGGTGATTTTCGGCAATTGTAATTTTTTAGAGAGATATTGCCCTGTGATTGAATTGTGATCTTGGCAAATTGCTTCATACGAACCTTGGCTTAAAATTTTTCCGCCTCTTTTGCCTGCTTCTGGTCCAAAATCCACAATATAATCAGCGATTTTAATCGTCATCGGATCATGCTCAACTAAAATCAGGGTGTTGTTCAACTCCTTAAGCTGGATCAAAGCTCGGTTGAGTAAAGCGTTATTATGCGGATGTAATCCAATTGTCGGTTCATCCAAAACATATAAACAGCCAGATAAACTGGCTCCAATTTGTTTGGAAAGACGAATTCTTTGAAGTTCTCCTCCAGAGAGTGTAGGAGCCTTTCGCTCAAGGCTCAAATAACCAAGCCCAATTTCTTGCATAAATTTAAGTCTTTGATTGAGCTGATGAAAAACTTCTTCCATCGTCGCTGAATTTTTGATCTGAAGGAGAGTTAAATTTTGAATCAGCTCATCAATTGTCAAAGAAGTTGACTCTTGAATAGTTAAACCATTTAAACGAACATTTGATGCAAGAGGGTTTAAACGGGAGCCTTTGCAAGAAGAACAAGTGATTTCTGCCAGTTTTAAATGAAAAAATTCTTTTAACTCTTTCTTACCCGATTTTGCAATCCTGTTGATAGCATTTTCCAATCCAACCCAATTTAAGTGGGATTGGTTAGAAAGCCCCCCTCTTAAAAAATGATCGAGCATATTAGAGGGCATTTCAGAAAGTTTTAAATCAGGATCGATCCCAAGAGCTTGAAATGCTTTCAAAAAAGGTCTTAAAACAGATTTTGTCGTGTTCTCTTTCAAAAAACAAAATAGAATGTCAAGTGGGGTCAGCTCAAATAAATACTCTTTGATGAAATTGATTGAACCATACTGAAATCCAAGGCCTAAACAATCTAAACACATCCCTTCAATAGCATTGAAAAGAAACGATTTTGGAGTAATCAGCGGGTAAGATTTACCTGTCGTTTCACAAGCAAAAGCTAAGTGGAAATAACGCTCAATCCCATCAATTTCGACATAAATTTCATTTTTCCCAATCTCTTTCGCTTTTTCTAAACTCTCATAAATGCGCTTGGATGAATCAGATTTGATGACGATCCGATCAATTACAACTTTTAAAATATTATTTCTTTTTGGATTAAAGGGGATCTCTTCATCGATTTCAAAATAGATGTCGTTTAATTTCAGTCTTAAAAATCCCAGTTTTTGTAGTTCTTTTTTCAGTTGATTGAAGTCAATAGCACTATTTAATTTGATCGGAGCTAAAATCGTCGCTTTTTTTCCTTGCATCTCTTCATGGATTTTTTTTAAAACCGTTTCTATGCTGATCGCTTGAATTTTTTCTTGAGTTTCAGGACAGTAGGCAACCCCTTCTTTGGCATAAAGAATTCTCAAGTAATCGTAGCTTTCTGTCATCGTTCCAACTGTACTTCTTGGATTTTTTAAAACTTTTCCCTGATCTAGTGCAATTGCAGGGGATAGACCATCGATCCAGTCGATTTGAGGTTTTGGCATCAGATCGATAAACTGACGAATAAATGGGGATAATGATTCAACATATCGCCTTTGTCCTTCAGCGTAGATTGTATCAAACGCTAAAGAACTTTTGCCCGATCCAGAAGGGCCTGTAAAAATTGAGATTTGATTGCGTGGAAGGGTCAGGGAGATATTTTTTAAATTGTGTTCATTAGCTCCTTGAATCGTAATAGATTGGATTTCAGTTGATGCTTCTTCCTTATCTTTTTTTGATAAAAGAAGCTTTGTTCTTTTTTTTCGATCTAATTCTAAAGCTTCTTTTAATGCTATGCCTGTAGCCGAAGGGTGTTTGGATAATTCTTCCGGCGTTCCTGAAGCCAAGATCATCCCCCCCTTATCTCCACCTTTGGGACCTAAATCGATGATGTAATCAGCTGTTTTAATCAAATCCATGTTATGCTCGATCACAACAACGCTATTTCCTAAATTTACAAGTTCTTGCAAGATGTTCAAAAGCTTTTGAATATCGGCGAAATGAAGTCCTGTAGTTGGTTCATCCAAGATGTAAATAGTTCCACCATGTGAAGGTCTAATCAACTCTTTTGCTAATTTCACCCTTTGTGCTTCCCCACCTGAAAGGGTTGTAGAAGATTGCCCGAGTTTCATATAACCTAATCCAACCTGTTCTAAAAGTTGAAGTTTTTTTTCTAGATGAGGGACATTCTCAAAAAACTGTTTTGCATCGCTAATAGACATCTCTAAAATATCGAAGATCGATTTGTGTTTGTAAGTGATGGATAGAGTTTGAGGATCAAAGCGCCTTCCTTGGCAAAGTGGACAATCGATCACCTCTTCTTCTAAAAAGTCCATATCCATTTTTAACACGCCCATACCAAGACATTGATGGCAAGAACCCTCTTTGACGTTAAAGCTAAATCTGCCCGACTCAAAACCTAATGCCTTTGCTTCTTTTGTCGATGCAAATAAATCTCGGATGTCATCGAAAATTTTCACGTAGGTAGCCGGATTAGATCTAGGGGTTCTACCAATAGGAGATTGATCGATTGCAATCACTTTTTTGAGCTTTTCAATCCCTATGATTTCTTTATACGGACCACAAGGGTGATCGGTTTTAGATAAAATTCGGGAGAGTGCAGGATAAAGTGTTCCTAAAATTAAAGATGATTTTCCAGATCCTGACACTCCAGTGACCGATACAAATAGATTTAAAGGGATGGCGACATCTATAGATTTTAAATTGTGATAAGATGCCCCTTTGATTTGTAAAAAATCATGAGGTGTTCTTCTCGTTTTTGGAACGCTGATTTCTTTTTCTCCTCTTAAAAAAGAACCCGTCAAAGATTCTTTTGCTCTAAGAAGATCTTTAACGGTGCCGTTTGATAAAATTTTACCCCCATCTACACCTGCATAAGGACCCACATCTATCACTCGATCGGCAGCCAAGATCGTCTCTTCATCATGCTCAACAACTAAAACTGTATTGCCCTGATCTCTTAAATTTTTTAAGGTGGAAATTAGTTTTTTGTTGTCTTGAGGATGCAGCCCAATCGAAGGCTCATCTAAGACAAAAGTTGTTCCGATTAATCCAGATCCTATTTGCGAAGCCAACCGAATTCTTTGCGCTTCTCCACCTGATAATGTAGGAGAGGAGCGATATAAGCTTAAATATTCTAACCCGACTTCAAGTAAAAATTTGAGCCTTCTTGTTATCTCCTGAATCAATCCTGAAGCAAGTTTTGATTCAAATTCAGTAAGTTGAAGAGTTTCAAAAAATTTTAAACAAGTTTCAAAGGGGAGTGAAGAAATTTCATAAAAAGTTTTACCGCCTAATTTGGCATTTGAAGGATAAGGTTTAAGACGGGAGCCTTGGCAACTTCTGCAAGTAGCTTGATGCATCAGTTTTTCCATCTGCTCTTTAAAGCTTTCAGAAGTAGCTTCTTTATAACGCGTTTCAAGATCGGCAATAATTCCACGCCAGTGAACAAACTCGGTCCAATTCGTTTTTTTAACGGGGTGGTAAAATTGCATTTTGGTCCATTTTTTTTCTGTTCCGTAAAGGAGAATCTTCTTATGTTCTTCGGTTAAGCTCTCAAAAGGATCGTGGCAGCTAAATCCGTAAATTCGACCTAGGTTTGTGTAGATATTTCCCCATTTGACCGTTTCAAAAGATCCCATTGAGCTGATGCACCCTTCTGCAATCGATTTTTTCGGGTCGATGAGTTTTGATTCATCAAATTCCATTTCAATGCCAAGACCTTCACACGTTTCACACATCCCCTTCGGATGATTATAAGAAAAATCTTGAGGTTCCAAAGGGGGGTAAGAGATCCCCGATTCTTGGGAGTATGCCGCAGTTGAAAAAAAGATTTTTTCTTGATGATCCATAGAGTAAAGAGCAAAAGTTTGGTTTTGAAAGGCCAAAGCTTGCTCTATCGCCTCTAAAATTCGATTTTCTTGTTTGAAATCGATGACTATCCGATCAATCACACAGTCGATGGTGTGATGGGTTTTATGATCTAAAGAAATTTCTTCCGTCAGATCGTAAATGACCCCGTCAACTAAAACTTTTAAAAACCCTTTTTTTTGAAGATCTTTAAAATCTTCTTTAAATGCCCCTTTTTTATCTTTGGCATATGGGGCTAAAACGATCCATTTACTCCCATTAGGGAGCTTGAAAATGGCTTCGATAATCTCTTGTACCGACTGAGGCTTCACCCTATTTTTTGATATTGGACAATAGGGGACTGCAATTTTAGCGAAAATAATCCTTAAAAAATCTTGTATGCCTGTCAATGTAGCTACTGTAGAACGGGGGTTTTTACTCACGCTTTTCTGTTCGATGGCGATTGTAGGGGTAATACCTTCAATGGATTCTGCATCCGGTTTCGAAAGGCCCCCCATCTGCTTTTTAAGGTAATTCGATAACGATTCGATATATCTCCTCTGGCCTTCAGTATAGATCGTATCAAAGGCTAAAGATGATTTCCCCGATCCGGAAACCCCTGAAAGTACAATCAGCTCTTGGGTGGGAAATTCGATTGAAACTTGTTTTAAATTATGGACGTTTACGTTCTTTAAGCGGATAAGGTGATTTTCCAAGGGAGCGCTCTTTTTATTTTAAATAAATAGGTTTTAGTTTAATATATTACCTTTTTCTCTAAATTAAGGTAAATTAATGACTGTAAGCTCTGAATTAAATGTAAGCTCAATGTTAGATAATATTGCGAATGTATTGCAAAATGTATCTAACAAAGAACGTGTTTATATGGATGAAACCGGTTGTTTTAAACATGGCTATTCATCTTGGTGGGAACGTTTTGCTCCCGATTGGTTTTATGCCACATTTAGCAGATCATACTGCGAACAAAATAAAGCCACTATCCAATACTTTAAGAATGTTTTTGGAGAAAGAAAATTTCAAGTTATTTCTGAGCAATTCGGTTTAAATTTTCCCTATAAATTGAGAAGAGGAACTGCAGTGACAAGAGGGGATGTTGAAAAGCTTTTTGCCGGTTGTGCAGTGATTTATCATGAAGATTTAGAAGAATTTTTAGATGAGATCAAAAAAATTAATTTGTCTGGTGAACATGAAGCCATTCAATATCGTCATCTCACGTTTGATGAGATTTTTGATCTCAAACAGATTTGTGATGGAAAACATTTAAGTGACCTTAACAATGATGAATTAAAAAAGCTTTACCACACAATGATCCCTTTTAAAAGAATTGAGACTATTTTTTTAAATCATATTCCCAAAGGAGAATTCACCAACGCTTCTCAGCCTCATACCAAATTCGAGGATTTTCAAAAATTTGTGTATTCCTATGAGGTTTTGAGAAGAGACGGATTGAAAGTCATGAGTCCTGAAGAGAAAAAAAGGTATAAGGTTTTTCATGTTATAAGAATAATAAAAAAATTGATCAATTTCAATCATCGGATCGGGATCGTCTTTGATACACCGCAAGGTTTGATTTATCAAAAAGAAAGAGCGGAAGCAGGCGGTGCTTATGTAATTGCCGCAAAAGCGATTAAGCCAGAACCAGAAAAAAAATTCTTATCCCGCCTCTATTTTTTACCTACACAAGGGTTGAATGACGGCGTGAAAAACGCTTGGGAGTCGCTTGCTGATGATTTTAGAACTGAAATCGGTGCAGAAGGGGCTCAATATATTTGGCCTTCGATTGCCAATATGCTGCGAGAATCAGATAGATTTGTCAAAGAGGATGAACAAATTGATATTGTCGGATATAGCTTAGGAGGTAATCAAGGGACGAGAATAGCTGCGGCTTTATATCCTCAAGGCCGTATTAGAAAGCTATTTGCCACATCGATCCCCGGGATCGATCGTGCAACAGCTGAATATTTTGCTGAAATGGTAAAAGAAAAAAAGATTCCTTTGAAAATTTCATATTCTATTGAATCAGATGATCAAACCGTTCGTTATGGTGAAGGTTATTTAGGTCTGAATGCCGATCCTGAATATGTTAAAATTCGTTATCGCATGTTCCAGCTAATTGAAGGGAAAAACAAAATTTCAAATGAAGAGAGAAGAAAAGATTATACTGCTCAAGATTTATTGAAATTTCCAGAACGGCCCAAGTGTTATTTCAGTTTAGCGCGTATGATAGATTTAGGCATTCGCTCATTTACGGATGGCCATCCAAGAGAATCGTATAAAAAAGAGTTTTTGCAATCTGTTAAAGTGCATGAAATTAGAAATTATGCCAAAAAAGGGGAAGAAACAGACCCTTTCATTAAAAGCGATCTTGAAATCAGAAATCGATATATGCACGAAAAGCTTTTAACCAATTTGGGGTATGGATGGGAAGAAAAGCGTTTGAAGATGTTGGAAGAGATTTTTAATAAATTACAAAAAATATTTAATTTTCAGAAAATCGAGAGGTTTGTCTCTTGGTTGAAATCAGAGCCTCATCGAACTTAAAAAGATCCGATTTTTATATTTTTAAAAAATAAACCACTTGCGACGATCTAAAAATTTCGTTACCTTCAAGATTTGGATAGTACCATTTAAGAGGGTTTTTCATGAGAACAAAAATCGTATGTACCATGGGTCCAAGCGTTTCTACTTGTGAAGTCATCGAGAAGCTTGTGGATTCAGGGATGAATGTCGCTCGGCTTAATTTTAGCCATGGGACACATGAAGAGCATTTAAAAATGATTGATCTGCTCAAAGATGTTCGAATGAAAAAACAAAAGCCTTTAGCGATGATGCTCGATACAAAAGGGCCTGAAATTCGAGTTTATGGGCTATCTCAAAGCCCCCTTCCGGTTTCTCCCAAAATGAGAATTGAGATCGTGAAAAATGTCGGTGCCGCTACTTTAAATGTCCCTTATCTTCATCTTTATCCAGAAATTATTATCGATCACTTGGAAGTTGGAATGAAAATTCTCATCGATGATGGCTATATTCAAGGAACAGTTGTTCAACATCTTGGCGATAAAGTCATTCTGGAGATCTTCAACCAAGGGCAAATCAAACTGAAGAAAAGTATCAACATACCCGATATTGATTTCCATCTGCCTATTTTATCTCAAACTGATATCGAAGATTTGAGATTTGGAGCTCAGCAAGATATCGACATCATCGCATTATCTTTTGTGTCTTGTGCTGAACAAGTCGTTCAAGTGAGAAAATTGTTAAAAGATTTCAATCAACCGAAAATATTAATCATCTCAAAAATTGAAAGTGCTCTAGGCGTTAAAAATTTCGATTCAATATTAGCTGTATCAGATGGGATTATGATCGCTAGAGGTGATTTAGGTGTGGAACTTCCGATTGAAAAAATCCCAAAATTACAAAAAGAATTTATTTCTAAATGCCTTGAAAGAGGAAAGCCCGTTATCGTTGCAACTCAAATGCTTGAGTCGATGATTCAAAATCCAAGACCTACTCGAGCTGAAGCTTCGGATGTCGCAGGAGCTATCTTCGATGCTGCTTCAGCTATCATGTTATCTGGAGAGACGGCTGTAGGCGCTTACCCTATCGAAACTGTCAATACGATGAGTCGTATTGGAAATGAAACCGAGTCTGCATTTAATTATCTCGATTATTTTTTTAAAAGAGCTGACAGACATTATTACAATGTTTCTGAAGCGATTGCTTGTGCAACTGTTCATTCAACGTATATGACTCAATCCAAAATGATCGTGGTGTGTACGCACTCAGGTGAAACAGCGCGGCAAATTTCAAAATTCAGACCAGAAGCTAAAATTATTGCTATCACACCTGATCAAAAAACGTTTCATCAGCTGAGTTTAACTTGGGGAGTGATCCCTATTTTAAAAGATGTCAGCACCATGCAAGAAGCTATTCAAATTTCTACAGATTATGCCCTAAAAAATCAAATCTGCGAATATGGGGATTTGATTGTCGTCACATCTGGTGCTTTATTCGGCATCACAGGTTCTACAAATATGCTGGTCTTTGAAAGCGTAGGACATGTCTTAGTCAGGGGTGATTCTGGCAATAAAAATGGAATCGTAGAAGGAAAAATTGTAAAAATTTACCCATTCGAATCTTTAAATATCGAGTTAATTAAAAATCAAATTGTCCTGATCCAATCTTGCCAAATGGAAGATTTCGAGATACTGAAAGAAGCAAAAGGGATCATCTTGCAAAATGTAGTAGAAGATTTAGAATCGATGAGGGTGTGCGAGCGATTAAGCAGCATGAAAATTCCGATTGTGATAAGAGTTGAAGGTGCTTTTGATATCATTCACGCAAATGATAGCGTAACGATAGATTCAGCTAGGGGAATTGTCTTTAAAGGTTCCCTCTAATTTAAAAGTTTAATTTTTGAACAAAGCAAGCACTTGCTGAAATACAAGCTGTTTCCGCTCTTTGAATATAAGGGCCTAAACGAATCGCAGTGGCGTTTAGCTCAGTTTCAATAAAGGTAATATCTGCCTCTTTAAATCCCTTTTCAGGGCCGATAATCACCATGTTTTGATGATCTGATAATTTGATTGCATCCACTTTTTGCGCATCTCGATTCAAATGACAAAAAAATTTGTTGCAACGATACATTTTTAAATCATCGATTGTTTCTATAATCTGAATTTTCGGTAGATAAAATCTTCCACATTGTTTAATCGCTGAAATTAAAAGTTGATCAATCCTTTTTTTCTGAGATTCACTCAATTGAAATTTTTCAGATTGCTCAGTAGGAAAGATAACAAATTCATCTACTCCAATTTCAGTGCATTTTTCTAAAGCTATTTCAAGATGATTCAATTTAGGATGGGCGATTGCTAAAATTAACTTTGCCTCTTGAAAGGGATATTGTTCAAAATGGATAATTTTGACTTTACATTTTGAACGTTCAATTTTTTCAACTTGCCCTATTGCAAATCCTCCCTGGCCATCGATCAGTTCGATAGTTTCTTGTTCTTTAACGCGCATCACGTGGGAAAGGTGATGGAATTCTCCATCGGCTATTTCTATCGTTTCCCGATTCAAATTCAATGAGAAAAAACGGTTATGGGGCATGATCACCTCAATTGATTTTTGGATTTCTCGCTAGGGCTTGAAAAAGTTTTTTATGCAGCTCTTTATCTGGAATCATTCCCCTTTTTTGGATCAGTTGATCGATCTTTTTTTCATCTAAAGTAACTAAAGCGGATAAACGATGAAAATGGGAATTTATTTGTTTGTTTTTTGTGAAATTAATCACAAATTTAAATCGGTAATCTTCAGGGAGTTTGACATTAGATAAAATTTCATAAGCCTCATTAGAACGATCATCTGGATTGAAAGAAAGATAAGAAATAAACGCTTTAGGATAGAGTTTGCGTACCACCGTATGATCGATCAAATGCATCGATTCAACGCAAATCAATATAGAGTCATGACGATATCGATAATAGACATTTTCTGAGGTCTCTTGTTTGAATCGATTGTGAATCCAAAGCCACTCACATGGATTTTTGATAATCGATTCTTCTAAGAGAGCTAAAGATTCAAGGGTCATCCTTTCAACCTCTTCTTTTAGAGGTTTATTCAAGTCCGGCATGATCGGTTCTGAATAGGTGATATGATATTTTTGATTTTTTTTTGTCATAGTAGCGACAATCAGCGGGGTCTTAGTGCGATAGCTTAATAAGGCGGGGGCTGTTGTTGAAAAGGCGTTCCTTCCTAAAAATTGAGATCGAAAATGGCTTTCAGGCATCCCTTGATCTCCTACGATCCCTAAAAATTTCCCCTCTTTTAAGGCCTTAGCCCCCTCTTTTAATGCGTTTTTAGGGGTGATGATAGTTCCTCCGAATCGAGTTCTAATTCTGAGAATGAAATCATAAAGCAGTTGATTTTTGATGGGACGTCCTATAGCAACTCCTGGCATCCTTGAATTCCCTTCTAAAAAAAAGAGCTCCCAGTTCGCTTGGTGGGCGCAAAAAAAGACAACCCCTGTTCCTTTTTGTATAAACGTATCGGCAACCTGTTGATTTTCACAGATAGCGATCTTATCGATTGAGTCTAAAGTGAAGAGCTTGGGAAACTCTAAAACAGATGTGATAAGGCTTACTAAGCTCTCTATTCCGATAGATTTAAGTTCATCCGCTTTTAAATTGAGTTTTGTAGCTAAACTCAAATTTGATAAAATCCTTTTTCTCCATTTAGAAACCATGTAAAATGTGGCAACTCCTAAAAATCTGCCGATATGATTTAAAGTTGAAAATGAACATTTTTGCAAAATTTTTGCAAATAAATAAGCGATATTCGCTACGCAACGATCTGAAAATGAATGGTGGCTTATATCAGGCATAATTGGGAAAGTTTTTTCAGCTGATGATCAAAATCTAAGTATTCTACACCTTTTCTTATTTTCATGGCTAAATCCGCTTCTTTTTTTATAAGATGGCGATTCAAGATTGTCGTAAAAGTTGTTATATCGGCTAGTTCTTCTAATTTAGACCCCATATATGGCTCTAAGATTTCATGCCCTCCATTATGGACGGATGTGATGATAGGGCATCCTAAACTCAACGCTTCTACCGTAACATTTGCAAATGGATCGTAAATAGATGGAATAATTGTGCAATCGGCAATTTGAAAAAATTGTTTTGTATAAGGGACTTTTCCATGAAAAAAAACATTTTTTTCAATTTTAAGCAAATGGGCTAATCTTTTGAATTGATCACTCTTATGATCTTCTCCAACAATATGGAGTTCATAAGCATTCCGATCGATATTGCTGAGTGCTTGGAGTAAAAAAGCAAGCCCTTTTCGTTTAAATCCATGTCCTACAAATAAAAATTGCACCTTTTTTTGATCGTAATCAAAAGGCATCATAGAGGGATCTAATGAAAATTGAGCATCAAAAAGCTTCTGGTTCGCTTTCCATTCCACTCCGTTATGAATGACATGGATCTTATTTGCATCGATGGGATAATGATAAAGCAATTCTGACTTTACCATATGAGAATTGGCAATTACAGCCTTTAGACGGGGAGAATAAAATCCTTGCTTTTCTATTTTTAAGATCGCTAAATCTTGCAGATTTCTTGGAAATAGTTTTTTATACCAAGGTTCGTATCGAATTTTTTGTTTTAAATAGGCTAGATGAACGCCATTGCCTAAACGCATGATTGTTTGATCTTCAGTTCGATCAAAACTAAAAATGACATCGAAAGAGTGGTTTTTAAGAAGAAGTTTCGAAGCATGATTAAAATTCAATACTTTTAGAAATGACATCGAAGGGCTTTTTTTAGTTTTTAGCACCCGATAAGGGATTTCAAAAGGGGCCTCTTCGGTTACTAACGTGATATCATGTCCAAGAGAGGCAAAATGATCTACGATCAATTTTGCTTGTTTCTCTAATCCTCCTTTTGATTCAAATGAGCGTTTCAAAAAACAGATTTTAAGAGTTTGGCTCATTTTTTAATAAGAGGTTGATTTGACTATTTCTAATTTCACAGGAGAGATCAAGCGGTTTTTCGTTCCCGTAATACAACTGAAATCGGTTCATATAATTTCTAAATCGATTTCTTAAATATTTTTGTCGAATTTCCGGTTGTAGTTCTCTAATTTCCTCATCGGTGATGTCAGACATAAGTAAGCTGACATAGCGATCTTCTAGGAGTTTAGGATTTATAAATAAAATACTCCAGTCTAAAAATTTTGAATCCAGCTTTTGAGGAAAACTCAAAACGATTTCCATATTTTCTTTCACTACCTGCACAAATAAATCGCTGACGCCTTTTGCATAAAGGGGAAGGTTCAAAAGAGGGATTTGATTTTTTATCATTAAGATACTGGAGGGATTGAATTTAAAATTGATCGGGGTTGGAGATTCTATCAATCTAGCTGGATAAAATATGGATACCGGTATTGCGCTCCCGATCGGAATCAATTCTGATCGTATGAAATCGATCCTTAAAAATTTTGCATCTGGGTCATCGATGGCAATAGGAGTATCTGAAAGAGTAGGTAAAAGTACTTGTTTCCAATCTTTTGGTACAAAAAAGCTGACGACATCTTGTGATTGAAGTTGATGATTTGAGGGTAAATTTTCAAGTTCAGATTTTGAAATATCATTTAAGTTGAACGTGAGTTTAACACCGCGCGCTTTGAGTTTAGAGACTTGGGATTCAGGGCCACTAACCGATAATGTCAATTGATAAGGCCATATATCTAAATATTGATAACCTTTAGGGGGCTCCCCAATAGGTTGAGTCACAAAAATAGGGATTTTTTCATGGGATAAGTTTACTAACTTGATGATGAAATTTTTATGCGAAACTTTGCTTACTTCTCCTTGAATATTGATTTCTGATGAAAGCCCAACTAAATTTCTCTTTGTGATTGTCGCCACCCATTCATCTTGCGGCTGATTGCCAGCATCGATTACAACTTCAAAATCAGAAGGGGATAGGCGATCGAGGAAAGAGCGCCTACCGGATAAAATCAAAGAGACACGTTTAGACAATAAACCGTTCGGCTGAAGGCCTTCAACTGTTTTTCCCTCTGGAAGACCTACAATTTTTACTGGGATATTGTGAAAAGTTTTTGTCGTAGTGAGTGTGCTGTCGACTAGATACCAAATTACAATAGCTAAAAAAATTGAAATCAATTTTCGAATAATATTTCGAAAAAATAGTTCATTCAAAAAAGTTAAGATTTTTTCAGCCATGCCTTCAGGCTCCATCGATTCGGTTGTAGTTTAGTTCCAGGTGGGTGATAAACACTTCTTAAAATTGCTTTAAAACGATCAATTTTGATCCCTCTTGTCATCATGCCTTCTCTAGCAACAGAAACTTTTCCGGTTTCTTCTGAAACGACGACGATAAGGGCATCTGTCACTTGTGAAATACCTAACGCAGCTCGATGTCTTGTCCCCATCGATTTCGATAAATGTGGGGTCTCTTCAGCAAGCGGTAAGATTGCAGAAGCAGCTAAAATTGTGTTATTTCGAATAATGACAGCCCCATCATGTAAGGGGGTGTTTGTCACAAAAATCGTCTCTAACAATTCAGAAGAAAATTGAGCATTTAAGATCACAGCCTTTTTAGCATACTCATCTAAATTATCCTCATTTTCTATAACGATTAACGCTCCGATGTTTTTTTCTGAAAATCGATAGATAGAATGGGATAAAGTTTCTAAAAATTGATCAAACTCTGTAATCTCTCTCGATTTTTTTCCTTTTAGCGAAAGTTTTGAAAGGGCGACGCGCAATTCTGGCTGAAAGATAATTAAAATTCCGATGACAGCGACATTGGCCATCAAAAGCATGATTTTTTGCAAGACGGGCAGATTTAAAAATGAGGAAGCTGCAAAGATAAAGAAAAAAAGGAGCAGCCCCATAACGAGATCCATCGATCGCGTATTCCAAAAAAATGACAATAAATAATTCAAAATGATTGCGATAACAGAGATTTCTACTAAAGGAATAATAAATGAAAAAATACTCATGCTCAACCAAACAAGAAGTCTAACCATCTTTATATCTAAAGTTTTAAGATAATCAAGTAAAAAGATCAGACTTTAAATATGGTAGCTTAAAATATTATTTTAAACTATGAATATCTTTTTGGTTTATTTATTAGGACTCAGTATGGATATCGTTCTTTTATCTCGAATTCAATTTACGATCAACATTGCCTTCCATTACCTATTTCCCCCGATGAGTATCGGTTTAGGGCTTTTACTTGTGATGATGGAAGGATTTTATATGAAGACAAAAGATCCATTTTACAAACAACTCACTCAATTTTGGACGAAAATATTTTCCCTATTTTTTGCTATGGGTGTTGCCACTGGATTTGTCCAAGTATTTTCATTCGGGAATAACTGGGCTTCTTACTCCAAATTCGTAGGCGATGTCTTTGGAAGTATTTTAGCTGCCGAAGGGATTTTCGCTTTCTTTTTAGAAGCAGGGTTTTTAGGGTTAATGTTGTTTGGTTGGGATCGAGTAAAACCTAGAACGCATTACCTCTCCACAATCTTAGTGGTGTTAGGAGCGCATTTTAGCGCGATATGGATTGTGATTGCAAACTCATGGATGCAGACGCCTGCTGGTTTCCAAGTTGTAGGAGAGGGGAGCGCAAAAAGAGCTGTTATTACCAATATTCGCGACGTCTATTTCAATCCTTCCACCATAGACCGTCTTTCTCATGTGATTTTAGGGTGTTATATTTTAGGCGCTTTTTTGTTGATGAGTGTCGGCGCTTACTATCTATTGAGAAATCGTCATATTAAGTTTGGTAAATTTTCTCTTAAACTGGGTCTTTATGTTGCGCTTGTCACACTGATTTTAATGCTTTTTTCAGGGGATAGTACAGCAAAAGGGGTGGCAAAAAATCAACCGATAAAATTAGCCGCTATGGAAGGGGTGTTTAAAACTGAACCTAAAACCCCGATTTACGGATTTGGCTGGGTCGATTTAAAAAATCATACGGTAAAAGGGTTAAAAATTCCCGGAGGACTAAGTTTTTTAACTTATGGCAATTTTGAAACCCCTGTAAAAGGTCTAGACCAATTTCCAAAAGAACATTGGCCTAATGTCGCTTATGTTTTTCAAACCTATCATGCGATGATAATAGCTTGGGGGATGATGCTCTTTATTGCGATTTTAACCTTTTTTGCTATGCGTAGAAGAGATTTTGAAAAAACTAAAACAGTTCTTTGGTTAGTTGTTTATTCCATATTACTGCCCTATATTTCCAATTTGGCAGGCTGGTTTACTGCTGAGATGGGGCGTCAACCTTGGATTGTTTATAATGTTTTACTCACTAAAGATGGCATTTCAAGAGGGATTCATGAAGGACAAGTCGTAGGCTCATTGATAATGTTTATCTCAATTTATACCCTTTTGTTTTCTCTTTTCATATTCTTGCTCAATCGCAAAATTCAGCATGGACCTGATGAAGTTGAAACAGATGCAATTTATCGAAATCCGTTTAATCAAACCTAAAATATGAGGATCTATCATGGAAATTTCGGAAACAACGTTACAAATACTTTGGTATTTAGTTCTTTGTGCAGCTGTTGTGATGTATACAATTTTAGATGGATTTGATCTAGGGGTTGGATCTTTGCATCTAGTTGTAAAGTCTGATCACGATAGAAGGATTTTTTTAAACGCTATCGGCCCGGTTTGGGATGGGAATGAGGTTTGGTTGATCATCATAGGGGGAGCATTATTTGCGGGATTTCCGACGGCGTTCGGAACAATATTTTCTGCCTTTTACAACCTCACCATGGTGTTTTTGGCAGGCATCATATTTAGGGCTGTGGCTATTGAATTTAGATCTAAACATCCGAGTCAAAGATGGAGAAATTTTTGGGATGCGGTGTTTTGTATTGCCTCAATTGTAATCGCCTTTAATGCGGGGGTTTTATTAGCCAACCTAATCAAAGGGATTCCAATAGATTCTGAACTCAATTTCACTGGAAGTATGATGCATTTTATTTCATTTTATTCCATTTTAGTCGGGTTGATGTCAGTTGCTCTTTTTATGGTGCATGGATTGACTTTTTTATTGATGAAAACAGAAGGGGAATTGCACGCGCGGTTAAGGAAATTTGTCCATCCATTAATGCTTTCTTTTGGTATCCTTTATTTAATTACAACAATTGACACATTAGTACATCTGCCGCATATGCTCGATCGATTTAGGGCACATCCCACATTTTATGTGATCCCGGCTTTAGCGATTTTAGCAATAGTAAGCATCCCTTATGCAATTCATCGAAAAAGAGATGGAACAGCTTTTATCGCTTCTTCAATCGCTATTGTGATGCTTTATACATTATTTGGTGTTGGAACTTTTCCTGTGATGTTGCGTTCTACGATTGATCCTATCAATAATAGTTTAACCATGTATAATACGGCAGCTGGTGCTTTGACATTGAAAATCATCTTAATGATTGCAGCTATTGGAGTACCATTAGTATTGGCTTATGGTTATTTCCTTTATCGCATCTTTAGAGGAAAAGTAAAAATCGATTCGACTAGTTATTAAATCTTGACAGCTCCAGCGGCTTTAGTCGTGGGAGCTGTCAACGAAATAGAAGAGGTTAATCCACATCGTATCTGGTTTGAGCCATCGTAAATTCAAGATTTTTAATAAACCGCTCTTCATTGGAAAGTGTTTCATCGCTAATATGTGGTGTATCATGCCCAAATGGAACATCTAAAAAGTTAAAACAGGTATGAGCTTTACAGAAGTTTCCATCTATTCCTCGG
>JACCDV010306118.1_pt1 | contig 29050 bp, 26 predicted proteins | sample 7446131 | NCBI WGS metagenome assembly JACCDV01 (sample SAMN15323448, study PRJNA562643) | freshwater metagenome | isolation source: river surface water | place: USA:Blue River Watershed | collected 2017-08-17 | reverse complement strand
ATTGAGTATCTAGCAGACCGCTTACGTCAGAAGTTAAAAACAAAGGTCCGTCTTTTGGGGGCGGGTGGGAGAGGAAAAATAGAGATCTCTTATTTTTCGCCATCAGAGTTTGAAAGAATAGTTAGTTTTTTTAATTTATAGGATTCCCCTTGTGTTGTTTGATGTTTGGCTACTTTTTGAGATCTCTTCTTTGCGCGCACATAGTAGATAAATCAAAGCTTTGAGTCTAAATAAAGATTTGCTATACCAGAAACTCTAAGTTTTTTATAGGAGAGGCGTTGTGGCTTCACTTGATTTACAACCAGATATCCGCCTTATGCTTATTCAGGGTGGTGTTTTTGTTGCCAACTTCTTTATAGTTAAACATTTTCTTGTCTCTCCTTATTTGGCCCTAAAAAAAGCGCGAGCGGAGGAAACAGAGGGCGCAAGCTCACAGGCCCATAGTTTTCTTAAGGAGGCTGATGAGCTTGAAAAAAGAATAGAGGCTAGTCTTATGACAGCTTTTGATGGGGCAAAAATTGTCCGAGAAAAAGCAGCCAAAAAAGCGCAACAAGATTGCAAAAAAATTATATCTGAGGCCAAGAAGCGATCCGATGAGCACGTGACTCAAGTGACAAAAGAAATTCACCTGGCTTTGAAACAAGAGCGTCAAAAAATAGCCTCGGAGGCCTCTTTACTGTCAGGGTTTTTGTCTTCGTGTTTAATTCCCAAAGAAGAATAATTGTAGTCTCTTTTTTATTATATTTCTGGAGAGGGTTCCTATGGCAGATGTGAACTGGCTAACGGGAATTATATTCCCGTATATAAATTTTATGTTGTTTGTTTTTCTCTTATGGCGCGCAGCAAGGAAGCCTGCTCACGCTGCAGCTGAAAAACGAAGTAACGAGTATAAAGATCTCTACGAAAAATCAGCGAAAGAATACAACGAAGCTAAAGAGCGATTAGAGTCTCTTAAGTCTAAGTTCAACTCTCTTGAAAGAGAAATGAAAAGTATCGAAGCAACTGCTGAAGATGTGGCAAATAAACAAACAAACCTTCTTTTGCAGGAGGCTGAAAAAATATCACAGGCGCTAGAGGTAGATGCGCAAAATATTGCACGAAGAGAAGCGACTCGAGCAAAACAACTTCTTCAAGAAGAGCTTTGGGCAAAAGCAAAAGAAGAGCTTCTAGACCGTGTTCGTTCTGAGTTCACGGTAAAAAAACAAAAAGAATATATGTGGTCCTCACTCGCAGATGTCAAAAGCTTAGAGAAATAATTGGGGTATGTTTATGGAATATGAAAGTGTCGCTAAAAAGTATGCGAAGGCTTTTTTGCAAATAACAGGAGTTAGCCTCGAAAACAGATCTCTCTATAAAGAGCCTTTTCGAGTAATTACTGAGCTTTTTGATGTGCTAGAAGCAAAAGAGATTTTATATAGCAAAGTGATGCCTCTTGAGCTTAAAAAGGACTTGATAGAATACGCTCTAAGGCAGGTGAAGCATACCCAAGAGTTTCGGGCTTTTCTTTTAATGATAGTGGAAGCAAAAAGGGTGAGAGTCCTTCCTCATCTTTTTCGTTATTATGATGAAATGATTTGTGAAGCCAATGGCCTTGTGTTGGCTACTGTTGTGAGCTCATGTGTACTTACGGGGCACGAAACGGATGAGGTTCGTAGTCAACTTGAACAGCTTCTAGGAAAAGAGGTTCATCTGACAGCGAAGGTTGATAAAGAATTACTTGGTGGAATTTGTTTGAAGTATGGGAATACTCAAATGGATTTAAGCCTTCGTCATAAGCTAGATTTGTTAACAGCACAAGTTGCTCTTTAAGGAAGACGGGTTGTTTCATGGAAAAGATTAGAGTTGAAGAAGTTCGTCGTATTATTACGGATAAAATAAAGAACTACGGAAAAAAAGTTGAGCTTGAAGAAATGGGCTCTGTTCTCAGTGTGGGTGATGGTATTGCTCGTGTTTATGGCTTAGAAAATGTGATGTCAGGGGAGCTTGTCGAATTCTCTCAAGGTCTAAGAGGGGTTGTTTTAAACCTTGAAGAGGACAATGTTGGTATAGCTGTCCTTGGAAGCTGCTCCTCCATTACAGAAGGCAGCTCTGTTCGTCGTCTTAAAGATATCAATTCTGTTCCTGTAGGAGAGGGGCTTCTTGGTCGAGTGGTAGATGCACTTGGAGAGCCGATTGATGGTAAGGGGTCTTTAAATTGTCATGAAAGAGGTTCTGTTGAAGTAAAGGCTCCTGGGATTATTAAGAGAAAATCTGTGACAGAGCCTCTGCAAACAGGGCTTAAATGTATTGATGCCATGACTCCTATTGGAAGGGGCCAAAGAGAGCTTATTATTGGGGACCGCCAAACAGGCAAAACGGCAATAGCTATTGATACTATCATTAACCAAAAGGGTAAGGGTGTTATCTGTATTTATGTGGCTATTGGTCAGAAGGCGTCAACGGTAGCTCAAATTGTGAATCGTCTTGAGCAAGCTGGAGCTATGAGCTATAGCCTTGTCGTTGCAGCTACAGCAACAGACCCAGCTCCAATGCAATTTTTGTCACCATACTCTGCTTGCCGAATGGCTGAGTATTTTTGTAGTCAAGGAAAAGCTGTTTGTATTGTTTATGATGACTTAACAAAGCAAGCTACAGCCTACAGAGAACTTTCTTTGCTTCTTAGAAGGCCTCCGGGACGAGAAGCTTATCCTGGGGATGTTTTCTATCTTCATTCTCGTCTTCTTGAAAGAGCTTGTAAGCTGAGCGATCTTCATGGTGGTGGGTCTATCACGGCATTTCCTATTATCGAAACCCAAGCCGGTGATATTTCAGCCTATATTCCAACAAATGTGATCTCCATTACAGATGGACAAATATTCCTTGAAGGAGACCTTTTCTTTAGTGGTATTCGCCCAGCAATGAATGCAGGTCTTTCTGTTTCAAGAGTGGGTGGTGCTGCTCAGTTGCCAGCAATGAAGTCTGTAGCTGGTACTGTTCGTCTTGAGCTTGCTCAGTACAATGAGTTAAAGGCATTTGCTCAATTCGGTTCTGATCTTGATGAAACAACACAAAAAACCCTAAAAAGAGGGGGTATTCTTGTTGAAATATTGAAACAAGGTCAATACAAGCCTCTTGATGTGAGCCTGCAGGTTGCTTCATTATATGCTGCGACGAAGGGTCATCTTGATGGGTACGCTATTGGGGTTGTGTCTCGTTGGGAAGAGGAGTTTCATAGTCTTCTTCTTGCTTGCTTCCCTTCTCTGTTAGAGAAAATTAGTGGTGGGGCTAAGTTAAAAGACGTTGAAGCAGAGCTCTTAGAAGCAATTAAACAACAAAAAGCAGGGTTCTCTCAAAATGGCTAGTTTAAAAGACACAAAACGCCGGATTGGTAGTGTTAAAAACACGCAAAAGATTACAAGAGCCATGAAGCTTGTGGCCTCTGCAAAGTATGCGAAGGCGAATGTGAGCTTGGCAAAAGCAAGGCCATACTTTAAAAGTTTTTGTGATTTGGTTGAAAAGTCTCTTGCAAGTGGGGAGGTGTCTTCGCCTTTGATCGAGGAGAGAGTCTCCTCTCTAAAAAAAGTGAGGCTCATCATTGTTTCTGCGGACAGAGGGCTTTGTGGTCCTTTGAATTCTTCTGTCATGAAAGTAGCAAGTCGTTTTCTTAAAGATAAGAAAGTATCCAGCAAAGTGTCATTAGAACTTTGGGGGAGGCGGTCTGTTCTTTTTGGAAACACTCTTTCGGATGAAATCCTTGATAAAAAAGAAAAAGTCATCGAGCGACCGAATTATCCTTTTGCTAAAAAAGCTTTTGAGCGCTTAGCAGAAGAGTTTCTTTCTGGAAGCCTAGATGAGGTGTTTGTGGCTTATCCAAGTTTCCAAAGTGCCTTGTCCCAACCAGCTGTTGTGAAACCTTTGTTACCGCTTTCTCAATGTCTTGGAATAGCAAAGACTGATTTAAATGTTGGGAGTTGTTTATTTGAACCAGAGCTTTCTCGTATGGTGACTCCTCTTTTAACCAAGTTTGGTGCTGTTACTCTTTATCAGTTTCTACTCGAGGCAGCTACAGCAGAGCATGCTGCTCGAGTAGCTGCTATGGATAGCGCTACAACAAACGCAAATAAAGTTATTAAAGAACTCACACTTCAGTACAACAGAGCAAGACAGGCATCTATAACAAAAGAGCTCATAGAAATAACAAGCGGTGCTGAAGCTCTCAATTAAAAATATGTTTTGGAGAAGGATTCCTAGAAATGTCTGATGTTTTTGGAAAAGTAACACAAGTGATGGGGCCTGTTCTGGATGTTGAATTTCCAGAGGGGCAAATTCCAGCAATTAACAATGCTCTTAAGCTGACCAACCCCTCTCTTGGAGGGGGTGAAGAAAATCTCACTCTAGAAGTAGCTCTGCACCTTGGAGACAATCAGGTTCGAACAATTGCAATGGATGGAACTGAAGGGGTTGCTCGAGGTTTCAAGGTAAGAGACACTGGAGGACAGATCACAGTGCCTGTGGGGCCTGAGGTTTTAGGGCGAATTCTCAATGTGACAGGTGATCCTGTGGATGAAGCGGGCCCTGTGAAAACAAAAAAAAGATACCCGATCCATAGGCCAGCTCCTAAGTTTATAAACCTTGACTCTAAGCAAGAAGTGCTGACAACAGGGATTAAGGTTGTAGACTTGATGGCACCTCTTTTAAAAGGGGGGAAAATCGGTTTGTTTGGTGGTGCTGGTGTGGGTAAAACAGTTTTGATTCAAGAGCTTATCCATAACGTCGCTAAGCATCACGGAGGGTATTCTGTTTTTGCAGGTGTGGGAGAAAGAACTCGTGAAGGGAATGATCTTTATCACGAAATGAAGGATTCTGGAGTTCTTGATAAGACTGCTTTGATTTTTGGACAAATGAATGAGCCACCAGGAGCACGTGCTAGAGTTGCTTTGAGCGCTCTTTCTGTTGCTGAATATTTTAGAGAAGAAGAAAGACAAGACGTACTTCTTTTTATAGACAATATTTTTCGTTTTACTCAAGCAGGTGCTGAGGTATCAGCTCTTCTTGGTCGTATTCCTTCTGCTGTCGGGTACCAGCCTACACTGGCCTCTGAGATGGGTGAACTGCAAGAGCGTATTACTTCAACAAAGAATGGTTCTATTACATCTATTCAAGCAATTTATGTGCCTGCGGACGATTACACAGACCCTGCTCCTGCAACGACGTTTGCTCACTTGGATGCCTCTATTGTACTAGAAAGAGCAATTGCTTCTCTTGGTATTTACCCTGCTGTTGATCCGCTTGCTAGTAGTTCTAGAATTTTAGACCCTGAAATTGTAGGCAAAGAACACTATGAAGTGGCTTCGCGGGTACAAGAAGTGATTCAAAGCTACAAGGATTTGAAAGATATTATTGCTATTTTAGGGATGGATGAACTCTCAGATGAGCAGAAGCTGATTGTGTCAAGAGCGCGGAAGATTGAAAGATTTTTCAGTCAACCGTTCTTTGTGGCAGAACAGTTTACAGGTACTCCTGGTGTGTTTACAGAGCTTTCAGAGACGATCAGAGGTTTCAAGGAAATCCTTGATGGGAAGCATGATTCTATACCAGAGCAAGCGTTTCTTTATGTGGGCTCTATTGAAGATGCTGTGAAGAAAGCACAGTCTCTTTATGGTGTTACAGTCTAGAAAAAACTTCTTTGGAGAGTGTTCTATGTTAGATGTTATGTTGGTCTCTCCTTCTTCTGTGGTTGCTAAAGAAAGTGCGTCCTCAGTGGTTTTGCCTGGAGAGTTTGGTTATTTAGATCTGAGAGAGAATCATACAGAGTTTTTAACTCAGATGGTTTCTGGTCTTGTAACCATGAAGACAGATAAAGGAGAAAAAAACTTTTTTATCTCAGGTGGCTATGCGCAAATAAAAGAAAACAAGCTTATTCTTCTTGCTGATATTGCAGAAGCTTGTGAGCATATTGATGTGGAAAGAGCAAAAGCTTCTGCTAAAAGAGCTGAAGAACGACTTGCAAACACAAAAGATGGCTCTACTGATATAGTTAGAGCTCTTGCTTCCCTAAAAAGAGCACAAGACAGGCAAACCGCAGTTGGAAGACTAAAAGGTCGTTCTTAGGAGATTCTTTTTGAAGGAAACTTCACATGATGAGCTTTCTATCTTTTGGGACTATCTCGGAGCTAATAAGCCTTTCAGTGGGCTTCACACACATATCTCTCATCTTGAAGAAGCCTTTCTAGCAAGAGGCCTCAAACCACAGCTCTTAGGAAAAAAAAATTTTTTTTACGAAAAACTTTTAGCTCTTCCTCTTTCAAAAATTACATGTCCTCATTACTCTTCTTTTCTTATGCAACAAGAGCCTTGTAAAAGAAGTGGTAAAAACATATTCCACTCTTTTGCTAACATTAACACAGACTTTTTATGTCCTTTGCAAGAAAATTTTTACCGAGTTTTAACTGTTCATGATGTTATTCCTCTTCTTGCTAAAAATAAAGTTTCGCTTCTTTCTTATCTGCAATTTAAATTTTGCTTAAAAGCTTCTCTTGCAAGAGTCGATCGGGTTATTTGTGTTTCTTCGTGGACAAAAAAGAGCCTAGGCAAACTTTACCCAGAATTTTCAGAGAAGTGTGAGGTTGTTTTAAATGGTTACACAAAACATAAAGAAATCGCCCCCGAGCTTAAGCTGCAAAGAGAGTCTCCTGTGAGGCTTTTAAGTGTGTCTCGCTATGAGGCTTATAAGGGTTTTGAAAAGGCTCTTGATATATTGAAAGGAAACTCTTCTTTTCATTTGACGTTTGTAACGAATCCGTCTGGGATTTCTTTTTTGACTCGTTTAGGGAAAGAAAAAGGAGTTCTAAATCGTTTAAGTCTTTACGCAAGCCTTGGGGCTAAAGCTTTAGAGAAGGAATACAGAAAGAGTGATGTTTACCTTTGTACAAGTGAGTATGAAGGCTATGGTCTCCCTGCAATTGATGCTATTAGCTACGGAGTGCCTGTTGTGTATCAAGAGGGACACGCTCTTTCTGATTTTCTTAAAGAGGGCTCTTCTCTGGCTCTTTCGCCAAAAGCTTCTGTGAAAGAATGGGTAGATGGGCTCAGAAGAGCCCTAGAGTTGCCTCATCATAGAACTGCTTTTTTTAAGAGCATAGAACAAACCCTTGATCCCTTGCCCAGTTGGGATGAGGTGGGCAAAAAAGTTCTAGGAATTTATCAGTCTCTCTAAGGCTTCTCTATTTGGTTATCAAGGTTTTGTCTCAAGAAAGTTGGGATATCAAGGTCATCTTCATGAACAGGGATTTCTTTAATTCTTTGTGCTAGTTGAAGAGCTTCGTCGATTTTTTTATCAATATCATCTGCAAGAGAACATTCATTAAGAGTGTAGGAAGTCTTTTCATCTGGGCGGATGTCAATTTTTGGCTGATTTTGTAATGAGAGTCTCTCTTCTTGTATTTCAATTCTTCTTGGTTCTTGAAAAGAAGTTTGTATGTTCGCTGAGTTGTAGACATCATGTTTTGGAGCTAAGAAGTCATGATTTCCTCCAGGGGAAGAAACAATAGGATTAGTAAGTACTTCTTCTAGGGCTCTTGTTTCAAAGGGCTTTGGGCTGACAAGAGGTTGTTCTTTAGCAGGAGCTGATTTTGCGGTGAGTGGACGTTGAGCTAAAAGGCTTTGTTGTGGAGGAGTAGATCTTTTTCTGTGAGGAATAATAGGACTATCTAAGTTGTAGTTAGAAATTTCTGAAAGAATTTTACTTTTTGCTTCTTCTTTTTGAGCAAACTCGTCTTTTTCTTCAGTAGAAAAACCTGTTGCTATCACAGTGACTTTGATTTCATCTCCTAGGGTTTCATCGATAACGACACCAAAGATGACATTTGCGTCTTCATGAGCAGCTTCTTGAATTGTCATACAAGCTTCGTTGACTTCAAGGAGAGAAATATTTTGGCTTGCAGTGATATTGATAAGAATGCCTGTAGCTCCTTCAATATCCACATCTTCTAAGAGAGGAGAGGAAATCGCTTGTTTAGCTGCTTCTACAGCTCGTCCTTCTCCGCTTGCTCTTCCAATTCCCATGAGAGCTTGTCCCATGTTTGACATAATGGTTTTAACATCAGCGAAATCAACGTTGATAGTACCAGGGATGTTGATGATGTCACTTATGCCTTTAACAGCATTAACAAGCACTGTGTCTGCCATTTGAAAAGCTGCAACCATACTTAGGTTTGGAGAAGCAATATCAAGAAGTTTTTGATTTGGAATTGTGATCAGTGTGTCCACGTGCTCTTTTAAGCTGTCAATCCCCATTTGTGCGTGACGCCTTCTTCTTTGGCCTTCAAAGTGAAATGGTTTTGTCACAACTCCAACAGTTAGGGCTCCCATTTCTCTTGCAATTTGAGAGATGATAGCAGCGCTTCCTGTTCCTGTTCCACCACCCATACCAGCAGTGATGAAAACCATATCAGCATCACCGATCGCTTCTTGTATTTCAAAACGATCTTCAAGAGCAGCATCTCGCCCAATGCTTGGATTAGCTCCAGCTCCAAGTCCTTTTGTAAGTTCTTTTCCAATTTGAATCTTAGTGGGAGCTAACGAAGACTTAAGAGATTGAATATCTGTGTTAGCTGCAATAAACTCGACACCAACTATTTTTTCCTTAACCATTGTGCTGACAGCGTTCGTGCCACCACCTCCTACACCGATAACCTTTATTTTTGCACTAGGGGTCGGGATTGTGTTCGGATCAAATGTCATAACTCACTCCATATTTTGGTGGCTACTATGTACTTTAATTATAGAGCCCTTCGAGGAGCTGTGTCAATTTTTGAGGAGTATTTAAAAAGTTTTAGGAAAGTTCTTTCATCCAATCAAAGAAACTTTTGAAGAACTTATTTATTTTATTAAGGTTTTCTGGTTTTTTGTTAGCTTCTTGTCTTATAGTTTCAAGATATAACAAACCAAGTGAGGTCGCATACTTCGTTTCATGCTCTTCTGGCTCGTAAAGAGATGAAGTGTACGAAACATTTTTATAGAGATGTGTTGGGATCTGAGGATTTGCTTTACCCACAGTATAGGGAAGAAATTTTTCGAGAAGAGAGGTTAATCCAAGCACTTCAGAGCCACCTCCAGTGAGGATAAGGCCGCTACGCAGAGAGACAGTGTGTGTATTTGAAGCTTGCTTAATAAGCTCAGCTAGCTCTCTTACTCGAGCGCTAAGAATATTAAAAATAATTTCCCCACTAAGGCGCTTAGGTTTCTTATAAATGTCTATAACATCTACAAAATAAGAAGGAGTTTGTTGAAGACCATAAGTTCTTTTGATTTGTTCTGCGACATCAAAAGGAATGCCAAGACCAATAGCAAGGTCATTTGTCATAATTTTTCCAGCGATATTGACAGTGAAGACATCCACAGGATCTCCTCTTTTGAACACCAGAGCATCTGTTGTTCCTCCTCCAATATCAGCAATAATAACCCCTTGATCTTTAACTTTTTGGCTTAAAATAACAGAAGCAGAAGCAAAGGGCTCTGCGTAAAGTTTTTTAACCTCAAGACCAGCTTCGTTACAAACTCTGACAATATCAATTAAGTAGAGTTTATCTGCTTGGAGTATAAAAAACTCACCCACAATTTTTTTGAAGGAAAATCCGTTTGGATTTTTTGTATGAATACGGTCATCGATTGTGTAGTTAATGGGGACTAAATGCAGAATATCTTTATCTTCTTTGAATCCTTGAATTTTTGCTTTTTCTTCAAGTTGTTCTAAGACTTTCTCCCCAATGAGAGAAGGGTGAGGGTTGTAAAGCTCTACAGTTACTCTTTGACTTATTAGATGAGAGCCTGCAACACCAACTACCACTTCTGAAACATCTGTTCCAAGTTGTTTCTCAGCGACAGTGAGGAGTTCTTTCAGGGCTTCCGTGGCTTCTTTTATGTTCGAAAGCATTCCTCTATACATGCCTTGAGCAGGAATTGATATAATTTCTAGCAGAGGAAGGCTTTCAGGTGTTTCTTTTTTTATAGCAGCTAGGCAAAACTTGGTTGTTCCAAGATCGAGTGCTAGTGTTTTGCTAAGAATCAACGTCGTCACCTGTTTTTAGTGTTTTAATAAAAGCTTTTCCATCATAGTCAAGCTCTATACGTCGTGTGGCTCCATCTTCATTTTTAAACTGCTTCTTTATTTGCAAGAGTTTTAAAAATTTTTTTTCAAAAGGTTTCCTTCCAAGAAAAACCTCGGTTTTATCCTGACGAAAGTTTAACTTAAACCCTCGATATTCGACAAAAGTAATTTCTTTCAAGTCGAGAGTGTTTTGTTCTGCAAGTCGTAAAATCATTTGAGCTTCACGCAGTCGTTCTTTTTCTTCTTCTTCTAAAACTAGAGATGCGTTTTCGCTAAAAGTGTATGTTTTTCGCCCTTTGTTGAGAATGTTTTCCAAGCGAGGTAAGTTTTTGTAGGTTGAACTTAGCTCACCATAAATCTCATGATCAATAGAAACAAGCCTTTGCTTGTCTGCTAAGGTCGAAAATTCTGGAACGCGATCTTCTATATGAATAATAAGTTTTTCAGGAGCTGTTTGTAAAATGGTTGTTTTAGCAAATGAGAAGTATTTTTGAATTTTTTCTGCAACTTCTTGGGTTGTTTTTGCGTCATGAATAATTTTAGGTAGTTTGCTAATTATTCTTTCTTTGTCTGTTACTTGTGAGTTTGACTTTAGAGTTAGCTCCCAAGAAGGTGTAATTGGGTGAGAGAGTCCTGTTTTTTGCCCAAATTTTTTATCAAGAGGGGTTATAAAATGAAAATAAAGCAAAGCAAACAGAGGGCACAAAATAAAGAAAAAAAGAATTTTCTTCCAAGGGCTTTTCTTTTTGGATCTTTTCTTTATGTTTTGTTTTATTAAAGAGTCTTTTGAAAAAGGGAAGTTTCGCATGTTAATAGTTCCCTTATTTGATAGGCAATTGTACTAATATCTCCTGCACCAAGGGAGACAACAATGGATTTTTCTGTCATCTCTTTCAGTACTTTTGGATAGTCTTCTTTTCCATTATACACAGCTTCTGCAGGTTTATGACAATAAAAATTTATCTCGCGAGCTAAGTCTTCTATTGTTCGGTCTTCTTGACTTGGTGTTTCCCCTGCACAAAAAAAAGGAAAAACAAAAGTAAAATCAGCGTGATGGAAAGCCTGTACGAACTCATCAAAAAGAAATCGTATACGACTAAACCTGTGTGGTTCGAAGAGAGCAATAAGCTTGTAGTCTGGGAAGTGTTTTCTCAGAGCGCTTAGACAAGCGTGAATTTTTCCAGGGTTGTGTGCATAGTCATCATAAAAATAGCAGTTATCTCTTTGGTATATAAGCTCTAGTCTTCTTTTTATACCGAGAAGTTTTTCAAAAGCTATACACACATGTGATAAGTCTTGTTTAAGTGCATAGGCAACAGAAAAAGCTCCAAGAGCATTCATCACATTGTGCTCTCCGAGTAAAGGGAGAGTGACTTTATAAGAGTTTACAGGGGTTCTGAGTGTGAAATGTGTGTTTTTGCCTTTTGGCTCAAGATTTGTTGCATGGATAGACGCTTCTTTTGTGAAACCAAAGGAAATTTTTTCTCCAGGGTAGCGTCTTGCAAGTGTGGCACAAGAAGGTTCATCATTGTTGTAAACAAGTATCTTTAAACCTTTTAACTTTGAAATATGCTTTTCAAAGTGATGCAAAATAGCATCGAAATTTTTGAAATAATCTAAGTGGTCTTTTTCTATATTGGTGATGAGAGTGATGTCAGGCTCATACTTTAAAAAGCTACCATCAGACTCATCTGCTTCAGCTATAAAAAAGCGACAGTTTTTTAGATCAGAATAGTTTTGAGACGATAAATTTGTCCCTCCTACAATAGCAATAGAGCTTTTTTCATGAGGGGAGCTATTTAAAGCTTCTTCAACAAGAGATGTCGAAGTTGTTTTCCCATGGGTTCCAACAACAGTGACAGAGGGGTGGTTGTTTACAAAATGCTTTAAAAGGTCTGAGCGGTGGAGTATTTTTTTTTTCTTTTCTTGTGCTTCCTTGAGCTCTGGGTTTTTTATGGAAACGGCACTTGAATAAACGATGATATCGTAGGTCTCAATATTTTCTTTTGCATGTATTGCAAAAATAGGGATTCCAAGTTGCTCTAATTTTTGTGTGTAGGGGCTTTTTTTTTGATCACTTCCCCCTACAGAAAACCCATTTTTTTTTAACAGGCGAGCTAAAGGGAACATCCCCGAGCCACCAATACCAATGAAGAAGAAACGGCTATTTTTTTCAAACATCATCATGGCTAGTTTGTGAATCCTTAGTTAAAGCTAAGTGAGAAAGAATTCCCACACAAAGCATACAAGTGAGAAGAGAGCTGACCCCGCTACTAAGAAAGGGTAGAGAGCTTCCTTTTGTGGGCAGTAGACCAAGAACCACTCCGATATTGACAACAATTTGAAGGGTTAAAAGTGAGGTCAAACCAAAAGCGAGTAGTTTTCTATAGGGATCTTCACAGGCGTTCATAATAGAAAAACAAATAAAGATAAAATACAAGAAAAGCAAAAGAATGAAACCAACTCCAATAAAACCAAGTTCTTCTGCTAGAACTGAAAGTATAAAATCTGTGTGTGCTTCTGGCAAGTAGAAAAGCTTTTGTTTGGAGTTCCCAAAGCCAGAGCCAAGAAGCCCTCCATTACTAAAAGCAAGGTAGCTTTGAATAATTTGAAAACCTCCGTGATCCATATTGTCCCAAGGGTTTAGAAAACTTAAGATGCGCTTCATTCGGTAAGGCTCTGAGTAAATAGCCCACGCTGTCACTGGTATCATGAGTAAAGAGCTTCCCATAACATGGAGTAAGTTAAGTCCAGCAAGAAAAAGCATGAAAAAAGTGATCACAAAAAGAAAAAAAGTAGAGCCAAAGTCAGGTTGTTTTAGGAGAAAAAAAGTAAGAAAACCAAGTATGAATAGGTGGCTTAAGTAGACTGCAGATAAACTTTTAATCCGGAAAGATCTGCGACTAAGATTTTTAGCAAGTAAAAAAACAAGAGAAACTTTTGCAAGCTCTGCTGGTTGCAGCGACACAGGACCAAGTCTTATCCAACGGGCAGCTCCTCCAACAGTGTGGTAAAGTCCAGGAACAAAAACAAGAGCAAGGAGCAAGCTTGTAAGGCAAAAAAAGGGGAGAGGAGCTCTTTCAATCACAGAAGTGGGCATTTTTTGAAGCAGAAAAATAAACAAAAAACCAAGAGCTACTCCAAAAATTTGCTTATAAAGAAATAAGTACGGGGATCCAAAAAGGTCATAGCTTTTTAAAGCAGAGGCTGAATAGTTTGCTAAAATGCCAATAGAGCATAAGAGAAAAGTGGTCATAAGCAGAGTGCGGGAAAGTTTTTTTTTATGGTTTTCTTTGGTCTCCATGTTTTTTTTCCTCTTCGGCTAAGAGTGATTTTATGCTTGCTTGAAAGAAGGCTCCTCTTTCAGAGAAGTTTTGAAATTCATCAAAACTACTACAAGCAGGAGAAAGTAAGACACATCGAAGGCTCTTGTCCTCGTTCAACTGTTGAAAAAGATTTTCTATTGCTTCTCTTAGAGAGCTAAAAGAAACAACAGGAATTTCGCCCCCGAGTTCTTTTTTGATTGTAGCAGAAGCTTTACCAAAGCTCACAATTTTTGGAAGTTTTTCTTTAAAAGAAGTGATCTGTTTAAAGCTTTCTCCCTTACTCAGTCCCCCCAGGAGCAATAAAGTTTTTTCTTCTAAAGAGGCCAATGCAGAAAGGGTTGCATGCATATTAGTGGCTTTGCTGTCGTCAATAAAACAAACACCTTGCCTTGCGGCAAAGGTTTCAAAACGATGTGGGATTGTTTTAAAAGTTTCTAAAGCTTGTCCTATTTTAGAAAGTGGCAGACTAAGAAGAAAAGAAGAACAAACATCTAGAGCAATTGTAGCATTTTCTAGATTGTGTTTTGGGTGGTGAAGATGCTTTGGAACAAAAGATTCAAATTTTTCGCTATTCAGAACTCTTAAAGGAGTTGGAAGATTTTTTGTGTTAATGCCAAAATCTTTGGCTTGTTGAAAAACAGACTGTGGACAAAAGCTCACATTTTTTTTGTTAGTTGTTTCAAATATTTTATACTTGGCTAAAAAATAGTTGCGAAGCGAGCCGTGTCTTTCTAGATGATCTTCTGCAAAGTTTAAAAAGACAGAACGATAAAAAGGATTTTCTTGCAACTGTTCAAGTTGATAAGAAGAGACTTCTAACACAAGGAAATCATAGGCATCACTGTTTCCGAGAACAGAAGAAGCAGGTATCCCAATATTCCCGAGTAAAGCAGTTTTGTAATTTAAACGTTCAAGTATATGATAGATCATGGAAACCACAGTAGATTTCCCATTTGTCCCTGTAACAGCAAGGATAGGGGCTTTAAGTTTTGTGAGAGAAAAATCAAGCTCGCTTAAAACGCTTACCTTTTCTTTTTCTGCAAAGACAATAAGGGGGTGGGAAGATGGAACCCCAGGGCTTAAAAGAAGTGTTGCATTTTCTTTTAAAAGAAATTCTTGGCTCATTTCATAGGAAAGAAATTCTTCATGAGTTCTAGTTTGGCGACCATCTTTCTTTTTAGGAGAAAGGCGGTCATCATAGAAATAAAAATTTTTTTTTTGATCTTTAAGATAGTGAGCTAAGCTTCTACCGCTTAAACCAGCTCCTAATATAAGATATTTCATCATGAAACCTTCTAACGAATTTTTAAGCTTAAAAGACCGATGAGAGCAAGAATAATTGAGATGATCCAAAAACGGACAATCACTTTTGGTTCTGCCCAACCCTTAAGCTCAAAGTGATGATGAATAGGAGCCATGCGAAAAATTCTTTTTCCTGAGGTTTTGTAAGATACAACTTGAGTAATTACAGACACTGTTTCAAGAACAAAAACACCTCCAATAATAACAAGAAGAAGCTCATGTTGTGAAAGAACTGCTAAAAGCCCAAGCAACCCTCCAAGAGATAGAGATCCACTATCTCCCATAAAGATTTGAGCAGGGTATGTGTTGTACCACAGAAAACCAAGGCCAGCTCCCACAACAGAAGCTCCAACAATAGAAAGTTCTCCTGCGTGTGGAACAAATTGAAATTTAAGATAATTAGCAAATTCGAAATTACCTGAAACATAGCAAATAAGTGCGTAACAAGCTGTAGCAATCATAATAGGTCCAATAGCAAGGCCGTCTAGACCATCTGTAAGATTTACACCATTACTTGTAGCTACAATAACGAAGGCCCCAAGAGGAATGTAAAAAGCCCCAAAAGCAAGAGAAACACCTTTTGTGAACGGGACTCCGATTTCTCCAGGGTGGTTTCCTGAATAAAAAGCAAAGGCAGACAGACCCAGTGCAATCATGGTTTGCCAGAAGAGTTTTTGTCTGGCAGAGAGGCCTTTAGAATTATTTTTTGTTACTTTTTTGTAATCGTCTATAAAGCCTAAATATCCGTAGCCTATAAGTAAGGCTATGCAAAGCCACACATAGGGATTGGTGAGTTTTGCCCATAAAAGAGAAGATAAAATGATGACAAAAACAAGCATAAGGCCTCCCATGGTTGGGGTGCCTTCTTTTTTTAAATGTGACTGAGGACCTTCTTTGCGAATGACTTGTCCTAGCTGTCTTTTTTGAACCTTTCTAATAAAATACGGGTAGAACATGAGGCACAAGATTAGACTAAAAAGGAGGCTTAAAATAGAACGAGAAGTTAAATACTTTGCGATGTTAAAAAAGCCTGCATATTCTTGTAAGAGAAGAGAGAGATGATAAATCATGTCAAAGAGCCCCTTATAGAGAGAGGAAGTAGGTGATAATTTTTTTTAAATTCATGCACTGAGCTCCTTTGAAATAGAGAATTTCTCCAAAAGGTTCTAGGTTTTTTGCTTTGTCTATGAACTCCTCGGAAGAGTTAAAATGAAGGAGTTTTGTTTCTTTTTCGCTTTCCTTGAAAACTTTTTGAAAAGCTTCGCTTGTTTTTTCACCAACAGTGACAATACAGGTGAGTTTTTTTTCTAGACAAAATTCAGCTAATTGAAAATGGTAGGTTTCAGAAAAAGAACCAAGATCATGCATATCTCCTAAAAAGCAAGCAACTTTCTTATCTGGGTAAGCCCTTAGCACACTGTCAATGCCAGCTTTCATGCTTTCTAAGCTGGCATTATAACTATCATCAATAAGAGTGAAAGATTCTTTCTTAATTGTTTTAAACCGAGACTCTGTCGGATAAAATTTTTCTAGGCCTGATTTTATTTGTTGGGTGGCAACTCCTCCAAGGAAAGCTAATAAGCTAGCTGCTGCTGCATTTTTCATAAGACCATGATGTTCTGTGGCTAGAGTTGCTGAAAAGATTCTTCCAAAAAGCTTGATAGTGACTTGGCCTTTGCCCTTACCTAAGAATTTACTATCAAGGAGTTGTGCATCTGCTCCTTCTTTTGTGCCAAAAGTGTAGCAATTGCTATCTATGCGAAGTGCTTTCTCCAGTAGTAGAGGATCGTCTTTCAGGACAAGATTTTTTTGTTCTTTTACTGTTCTTTCAAGAATTTCTAGCTTTCCTTGGTAGATATTTTCTTTGGATCCAAAGGTTCCTATGTGAGAAGAACCAACACAGAGGCAAAGGTTAATATCTGGTTTTGCTATTTTTTTTAGAAAAGTAATATCTCCAATTTTACGAGCGCCCATTTCAAGGACAGCATACTTATGAGATTTTTCTAGTTGTAAAAGCGTCAGAGGAAGTCCAAGCTCATTGTTAAAATTCTTTGGTGCAAGTAGCGTTTTTTCGCCAGTCTCTTCAAGAATAGAGGCAAGTAAATTTTTTGTGCTTGTTTTTCCGATAGATCCTGTGATGGCAAAAACAAGGGTTTCTTTGTTTTGTTCTCTTATATAGGTTGCAATTTTTTGTAGAGCACAAAGACAGTCTGTCACAAAAATAATTTTGTTATGAAGCTCTTTTGGTAGCTTGTCTTTATGCTTAATTTCTGAAAAAGCCCCAAGAGCTCCTCCTTTGAAGGCATCTTCAATAAAATTATGCCCATCGAAGTGAGTTCCTTTGAGAGGTAAAAACCACTTTCCTTTCATGTTTTCTCTTGTGTCAATTTTGATATCTTTTGGACAAGGAGGGGGCATATCATCAGGAGGTGCTTCCACAAGAGTTTTCTCAAGTGCAGCTTTGTAGTTTTTCCAGCTCAGTTTTGTCATGATGCATTTTCTTTGTAAAAGTTGAGTACAATTTCTTTTTCACAGAATCGGCGTCTTTTGCCTTTTTCTTCAATATAATTTTCATGTCCTTTGCCTGCTAGAAGTAAGCAGTCTCCTTCGTGCAAAAGACTTAAAGTTTTTATTATAGCTGTCTCTCTGTCTTCAACTACAAGAGCGGAAGAAGGATTTTTCATACCTGAAAGAATGGCTTTTATTATTTCTGTTTGATCTTCACTACGAGGGTTGTCGTTTGTGACAGTGACATGATCAGCAAGGTTTTCTGCATAAGTCCCCATTAAAGGTCTTTTCCCTGGATCCCGATCGCCGCCGCAACCAAAAAGAACGTATAGTTTAGCGTTTCCTTTATATTTTGCAAGCTCTAGAAGAGAATCTCTTAAAGCATCTGGTGTATGAGCATAGTCAATAAAAATGAGAGGTTTTTCTTTGCTTTTAAGAGGAAGTCGCTCTAGACGGGCAGGAATTTGCCTAAGAGTGTTCTTCGAGAGCTCAGGCCAGTGGCCGAGGAAAAATTTTGCTAACAGCATGGCAACAAAGAGATTTTCTTTGTTTTTTTCTCCAATGTAAGGGGCTTTTGTCTCATATGTCTTCCCATTTTCAGCGTAAGAAATCTCAAAACCAGAGAGGTCTTCTTTTGTTGTTTCAAAAACTTTCGTTGTGTTTTGTATAAGCGTTTTTTTTCCATAAAAAACAGGAGAAACTCTTTCGATAAACTCTTGGCTTAAAAATGGTTTTACTTGAGAAGCAATGAAACTAGGAGCTCCTCCTCTTAAATATTTTTTTGTAAAAAGAGTAAGCTTTGTTTTCAGGTATTCTTCCATGGAGTTGTGAAAATCAAGGTGATCCCTGCTAAACGAAGTAAAAACAGCTGCTGCAAAAAGAATGGGACAAACTTTTTTTTGTACTAAACTGTGAGACGATACTTCAAGAGCTATGTACTGGATTTTCTGTTTTCTAGCAGAGTCTAATAAGGCAAATAAAGCTGGTGGATCTGGTGTTGTGTGGGGAGATGCTATTTCCTTTGACATAGAGTTCCCGAGTGTTCCAATATAAGCAGCTTTCTCTCCTTTTGAACTAAGGATTTCAGAAATAATCCATGCAGTGCTTGTTTTTCCGTTGGTGCCAGTGATAGCAATAATATTTAAGTCGTCTTGTGGGTTATTAAAACTTCTTGCTGATAAATAGGACCAAGCTTCGCGACAGGAGGTGACAAGTAAAACGGTTCTGTCATGCGGAATTTCTTCTAAAAGAGATTCTTCTTCAAGAAGAATTAGAGTTATTTTGGTAGAGAGAATAGTCTTTAGACGCTCAGAAGAGGAGCGTTTAACAGCTTTAAAAAAAATGAAACAACTTTCCTCGGAAGCTTCCTCATCGTAAGCATCAATACGAAAAGAGCTCCTTTTTTGAAGAGCTTGTCGTGTGCGAATGAGTAGGTTTCTTCTTTTTAGTTCTTCTAAAATCTCGTCATAGGTTAGTGTCATGGCTTGTTTGTTTATCTTGTATTTTGGTTGCTTCAGTTGATTTTGGTAGCTGAGTTGGAGTCGTCTCGGGTGCAATATTGAGATATTTTAAAGACTTGTCCATAATGTCTTTGAAGACAGGTGCTGCCCACGTTCCCCCATAGTACGGTTTTTTGCGAGGCTCGTCGATGACAATATAGGCTACAAGGTGTGGATTCATAGCAGGGGCAAAGCCAATGAAGCTAGCAAGCCTTTTTTCACTGGAGTAGGCTTTTGTCTCAGGGTCAACTTTTTCTGTGGTTCCTGTTTTTCCTGCAGCAGAAAAGCTTTCTAATTGGGCATTATGACCTGATCCCTCTCCTACGACTCGGCTTAGCATCTCTCTCATTTGTTCGGCAATTTTCCCTGATAAAACTCGTTTCTCAGGGTATTTTACTGGTCCTTCTATAAGCTCGCCCTCTGCTGTTTCAACCCTTGCAATGAGATAGGGTTCAACAAGAAACCCTCCATTGGCAAACACACTATAGGCGCGGATCATCTCAAGTCCCGTGGTTATGTACCCTTGTCCAAAGGCAATGTTTGCAAACCGTATTTCTTTCCAGCTTTCTGCAGGAGACACAAAACCAGTTGTGAGACCAGGGAGTGATACTCCTGTTATTTTTTTACCAATACCAAAACGCTTTAATGTTTTGTAGAGATCCTCTTTGCCAATTTTTTGTGAAATTTTATAGGAACAAATATTGCTTGAGTAAATAAGGACTTCAGAGGTTGTCATGGGGTGATTTTTTGGAAAATCATCATGAATAGAAACCGAGGGGGATATTTTATAAACTCCTGATCTTTCACAATCATGAAGAACTGTTGGAGTTGTCTTTCCTGTTTCTAGAGCTTCTGCTATGACAAAAGATTTTGAAATAGAACCTGGCTCAAAAACAGAGGTAACGCTCAGGTTTGTTGTATTTTTCATGACAAGATCTTCAGTCTTATTTGGATTAAATCCTGGCTTATTGGCTATAGCTAAAATGCGTCCTGTGTGAGGGTCTGCTACAATAGCAAAAGCAGAGGTTGCAAGGCTTTCAGTGTATTTTTTTTCTAGAGCTTCTTCTGTGATTTCTTGAATAACATGGTCTAAAGTTAGGAAGATATTGTGTCCAGACTCTTGAGGTGTAACAGAAGCAGAGTGAGTAAAGATAGATTGCCCTCTTGCATCCCTTAGTTTTTTAACCTCAGTGCTTTCTCCGGCTAGAGTTCGATTATAAATTTTTTCAAGCCCCAGAAGACCTGTGTTATCTGTTCCTACAAGCCCAATAAGTTGGGCAGCAGAAGTGTTTCCAGGATAAAAGCGAGAGGGTTCGAGAGTATGAAAAATACCATCCACAGAGAGCTCTTTTACTTTTTCAGACACCACGTAGCTTGTTTTTCTTTTAAGCCAAGCGAAGTAACCTTTTTTGCGAGAGAGTTCGCTGATTTCTTCTGAGGGGATATCAAGAAGCAGACTGAGAGTTTTTACCTCTGTTTTTGAAGGACGGAAAATTTTAGGATTAACAGCAAGAGAGGGGAGTTTAATACTAATAGCAAGAGGAACGCTCTTGTGATCAGAAATTGTTCCTCGGTAAGAAACAAGACTTGAGGTTTTTTCATATTGGTTTTTTTTAATACGCGAAATATTTTCATCATTTGCTGAGAAAAGACAGAGCCAAGAAGCTCTAAAAATGAAAAAAATAAACAAACCGATAGTTATGCCTTGAAAGAAGCGAGAACGTTTCTCTTGGAAGACATTTTTTTTTCTCAAATTGCTAGGTTGAGAACTCATGAGCCAGTTACTCTTTTTTTTCTTCTGGACCTATAAAGTTCAGAAGCCACTGTTTCGCGGTGATTTTTGAAAGCTCCATGTTGAGGAGACTATTATTTATTAAGAGCTCGGCTTCTTCTGATTTTAATTTTCCAATGTCATAGCCTAGCATGGTTGTTTTTGTACGTATATGGATAGAAAGGAGACAAGCTGAGAAGGAGAAAAGAAAGAGTATAAGTGAAAAAAAGTCAGCTCCCCATTTTTTCATTCATGTTTCCTTGTTAGTCTTTTTCAAAAATCCTAAGTTTTGCACTTCTTGCTCGTGAGTTAGTGTTGACCTCTGAGCTTGACGGTTTTATTGGGAAAGGCTTTATGATTTTGCCTTTAGTCAGATTATAACTTGTTATGTCTTCTTGTGTTAGAGGAATTTCTCTAGGAATATCTTTTAAAAATTTTTTACCAGCAAGTTCTGTGAATATTTCTTTTACAATTTTATCTTCAAGGGAGTGAAAAGTGATGATAGCTAGGCGTCCTCCTGGTTTCAGGATATCAAGGGAAGAGGTGAGCAGCTCTTTTAACTCGTCTAGTTCTTTATTGACGTAAATTCTCAGAGCTTGGAAGGTTTTGGTCGCAGGGTTTTTTTTACTATGTGTGTAGGGGAGGCTTTTTCTTACGATATCTACAAGCTCTGTTGTTGTTTCTATTGGGGTAATTTCTCTTGCTCTTACAATAGCTCTAGCAATGCGACGAGATTCACGTTCTTCTCCATAGTGATAGAGGATGTCTGCTATGTCCTGAGCGTCATAGTTGTTGACTACATCTTTTGCTGTTAGTGGATTGTCTTTTTGATTCATACGCATATCAAGAGGCCCATTTTGTTGAAAAGAGAATCCTCTTTCCCCTTTATCAATTTGGTGACTTGAAACCCCTAGGTCTGCTATAATCGCTGAAACTTTGCCTATGAACCCATGGTGTTCTGAAAGAGATTTTATTGCAGAAAAACTTGAATTTTCTAGCACAATATTTCCAGTTGCGATTTTAGCGGCAAATTTTTTTTGTAAGTGAGAGATAGCTTCTTGGTCTTGATCAAAAGCTAAGAGTTTTCCACCGGGAAGAATTTTTTCAAGCATTTCAGAGGCGTGACCTCCTCCACCAGTGGTACAGTCAATGACAAGATCTCCAGGCTCAAGCTTAAGATTGTCTGCAAGCTCTCTTGCTAAAACACTGAGATGTTTAAATTCCTTTGATTCTGTCGTCATTGTTAACCTGTGAATTTAATTTGTTTATGGCTTCATTTTTTTGAAAAAACTAGGCTAAAATTAGGAACACTTCGAGCATCTGTCAAGATTTAATTGGGATTTCTTAAAATAACAGAGACTTTTCTTTGGGTGTTCTTGGGTTATCTTTTTTTTCCTAAAAATTGGAAAAAGATATTTAAGTTTTTTCTAAGAGCATCCGATCTAAAGTCTAGAAAAAGAAAATTCATTTTATTTTCTTGAGATAGAGTTGATAGGAGGTCAATTATGAAAGCAAGTGTGCGGTGGCGGGCGTTGTGGCTCATGGCACTGTTTACAAGCGTTTTGTTTGTGGGCTGTGCAAGAGGTCCTTCCAAAAATGTAGAGGATCCTCTTCTTCTTGAAGAGGGGAGCGAGCTGGCTGGGCTCGAATGGAATGATACGGAAGAAGGTGAGCTAGCATCAGAGACTCTCGATATAGAGGCTGAAGAAGGCACTGAAACTGTTCTAAGTGATCTAGATGACACAGCAAGTGCTCCAGCGGAAGACCTTGCAGCAGATGAGACAATGAAGAGTGTGCCTTATTTCGAAGAAGAAGAGATTAGTCCTGCAGATGAAGAAGTGGTGTCACTTCCAGAAGCGGACGCTCTCTATGAAGATGACACTTCTTTGTTATCAAGAGGGAAAGCAGGAGCACCCGCTTCTATAGGTCTCCCAGAGCTTGGTTCAAAAATGCCTTATGTGATTCAATCAGGTGACACATTGTCTATGGTTGCAAAAAAGGTTTTTGGGGACTCTGGCAAGTGGAAAGATATAGCAGAGCTCAGTGGGATCAAAAATGCTAACTTGGTATACCCTGGAGAGATCGTTTACTATCAATTAAATGAAGAAAGTTTAGTGTACGCAGAAGCTGAGCTTAAAAAAGAAGAAGCTGTGCAATTTAGTGTTGTTGTAAAGAAAGGCGATACACTCGCAAAAATTGCACAAGAATACTACGGCTCTTCTCAAGGGTGGACAGCAATTTGGCAAAACAATAGCCAGGTTGAAAGCCCAGATAGTCTTGAGGTAGGGACTTTAATCTATCTCCAAAAAGATTTGGTTTCTAAAAGCTCTTTGCTTGGATCAAAGGGTAGAAATATAGCGAAGACTCTCGGTTAAGACAAAGAGTCTTTCTGTGTGTGTCCTTTTGAGAGGTTATAAAATATAGTTTGCTTACTAGCTAAATAATATTTAATAACTCTAAAAGCTCACAATAGAAAACAAAGAAGTTCTCTCTTTACTTGTGTCTTTTAAGATGTTTATGGATTTTTAAACATCTTAAAAGACACAAGTTTTTTTTGCCTATACAACGCCTATACAAGAGTGACTAGTCACAGGTAGCCTTCTAGTTTTATAAGAGTTGGGTATTTTTTTTGTAATTCATTCAAAGTGTTTTCAAAAGCCTTCATGGAGAACTCTCTTGTTAGAAAAGCTGGGTGTTCGAGGCTTTTACCTTCTTTCATAAGTTTGTAAAGTTGTAATTGTCCTTCTAGATAGTCTTCTGGGGTTCCAATATCGATCCAAAATGCATTTTTATCAGAGTAGGTGTGAATGCATTCTTTTTTCCGTAACAACTCTTCATAAATTCCCATAATCCCGTAGTTTTCTTTTTTCTCAGGTAACTTTTTTAAGATTCTATTAGGAGCTATATGGATACAAGCAAAACTGTGTGGGGTTTGCTCTTCTGCTGTCTTTTCTCGGAAACTTTTTAGTTGTTTCTTGGAACACCAAAGCAATGTTTTGCCAGGATAAGCTGGTGTGCAAAGAGCAAAAAGAAGGTCTTTTTCGTTTTTTTTATATTCTTGAATAATTTTCTTAAGAGAAAATGTATGAACTAGGTCAGAGTTCATAACAAGAAGATCAGACCCGTCTCTCCACTCTTTTGTGTTAGCTACCCCACCCCCAGTTCCTAGGAGAATAGGCTCTTCTAAGAGAGTTATCTTAAGATGCCCAGAGTAGTTTTTAAGAGCTTCTTTTATTTTTTCTTTTTGGTAGTAGGTGTTGATTGCAATGTCTTTAATTTCAGTGTCTTCTACTTGTTTTAAAAGATGCAAAAGAAGAGGTGTCCCCATAATAGGGACAAGTGGTTTTGGAGTCTCTTTTGTAATTTCTCCAAGTCGAGATCCATACCCAGCAGCTAAGATGAAAGCTTTAAGGTTCTTGTTTTTTTTCTTCTGCATTAAGAAGTTCCTTTGCTAGTAGGCTTGTTAGGTAAGGCCACCTAGAATCATGAAGATCAAAGTGGTAGAGAATTTCTACAACAGGTTTAATAAAGACGGAGTACTGTAGTTTTTTTAGTTCAAATGACAGGTAATTGTAGCTTCCTAGAATTTTATAGAGTCTTTGAATGCTCTGGGCTTTTAGTGTGTCTAAAAAAGTATTTCTTTCTTCTGATGAAAAATCTTTCAAAAAGAAATTAAGAGAAGAATGAAAGCTCTCCTCTCTTTCTTTGAGGGAAAGAGGTAAGTAAGGATCAAATATAAAAGAAACAAAATCGTAAGAGTTTGGACCTAAGCAAGCGTCTTGGAAATCAATTAAATAAAGATCTTGATCTTTCAAAATAAGATTTCCAGAGTGAAAGTCTCTGTGTGTAAAAACAGGATTTGCTTGGGCTAGAAACTTTTCAAGAGAGAGGCTTTCTGTGGTGAAAAGAGTTTCTTTGAAAGAGGGTAAAAATTTTCTTCTTGGCTCTATGTGGTACTCAAGGAATAAGTTTCTATCTCTTTTTAATTCTTTTTCATCTAGTTTTAAGTGGAGAGAATTTGTGTTAATTTTCCTTGTTTTTTTTAAAATACAAAGAGCTTTTTCTTGAGCCTTTTGTAGGTTTTTTCTGTTTTCCGGATCAGAAAAAATTTTCTGCAATGTTTTGTCTCCACAATCTTCTAAGAGAAGAGCTTTTTCTTGGGGAAAATTTTTTAGAAGTTTTGGCACAAGGATGTGATTTTCTTCGAGGGTCTTGTGAAGACTTACCCAGTCTTCGATGGAGCCTCTGCCTTCTTTCTGGTCTGTCATGACCATGAGAAGTTCTGTTTTTTGGGGCAAAATATGAAAAAATTTCTTTGTAGAAGCTTCGCTCGCTAAAGGGGCTAGCTTAAAAGGGTTACAAATAACTTTTGAGAGTTTTTCAAGAAAATTTTTTGGTAATGTTCCTGTGTTCATGAGATGGCCTGATGTTTAGAGGCTGTTTGATAAATAGAATGGCAGCAGATGAAGTCTAACACGCCGATATTTTTCTTTCTAGAAACTGTTTTTTTAGGAAAAACTTTGTTATGGTTCACAATCTATTAAATCCCTTCTTTTTGTGGTTGGCTGATGGAAAAAGGAAAATCAAAAAATAATTCTAATAATAAAAGCTTACCTGCTCCTTATACGGGGCGAGGAGTTTCACCTCAGCTTTCTCCGCTTCAACTCTATTTGCGTGAGATTGCGCGTTACCCACTTTTAAGTCCAGAAGAAGAATTTGAACTCGCTAAAAGACACCATGACGAGAAGGATCCGCAGGCAGCTCACAGGCTGATTACTTCGAATTTGCGTCTTGTGGTGAAAATTGCAAGTGATCTTAACAAGGCTCAAATGAACCTGCTTGATCTTGTCCAGGAAGGCACTTTAGGGCTTATGCAAGCTGTGAAAAAGTTTGATCCTTACAAAGGAGTTAAGCTTTCAAGTTACGCTGCTTGGTGGATTAGAGCTTATATTCTCAAGTATTTACTTGAAAATAGGAGTCAGGTCAGAATTGCTACAACTACTAACCAAAGAAAACTTTTCTATAATCTTCAAAAAGAGACAAATCGTCTTCTTGCTGAAGGAGAAGATGCAGATGTTAAGCTGATAGCTGATAGCCTTGATGTGCCTGAAAAAGACGTGATTGAGATGCAAAAGCGTCTTAATTCCTCAGACGTGTCTCTCGATGCTCCAATTTATATAGCAGATGGTTCTTCTAGCCCTACAACTTATGGAGAGCAATTAAGCGATGATACTCAGGTGTCTGTTGAGGTAGAGCTCTCAAAAAAACAGATACGTGTTCTTTTTGAAGAGTACCTAGAAGAGTTCGAAAAAACCTTGAAAGGACGAGATCTTGAGATTTTTCACGGTAGAATCCTAGCTGACAATCCTAAGACTCTCCAGGAGATTGGAGAGGACTACGGCATATCGCGCGAGCGAGCAAGGCAGCTTGAGGCTCGGATTCTTAGTCGTTTGGAAGATTTTGTCCGCGAAAAAGGGACATTTGATATTTAATTTTTCATTTCTATTTAAATCCTTTCTTCGCTTTTCTGTCTAAATTTTACACACCATTTTTTGTGCTTTTTTTGCCTCTTGAATTTCAAGAGTTCTTTTGTTTGCATTTTTTTCGTCCAGCTTTTAAGAGTTTTTAAAAAAAAGTTTTTTTCTTTATGAGCAATCTCATGCTTCACAGTTTGTTTTTTTATAGAGCAAGTAAGAATTATAAGTCTAAGGGAGACAGTTTTTTCGAATAAAGTTACACTCGAAAAATCTGCAAGCAAAATGCATATTTTGTAAGCAAAAAAGTCGCCAGGATGAAAATGCTGAAAAATAAGTCAAGGTGGACCTATTATGAGTGTGAAAATTTCTGAAGAAAAACTTTTTTCCTTTTATGAAGAAATGCTTTTTTATAGGCGTTTTGAAGAGAGAGTTTTAAGAGCTTATACACAGAGAATGTTTGCTGGTTTTTGTCATGTGCATATTGGACAAGAGGCTGTGTGTGTAGGGATTCAAGGCCTTCTTGAGGCTCACGACTATGTACTCAGTGGGTACCGTTCTCACACACAAGCTATTGCTAAAGGTCTTTCTGCAGCAAGTGTTTTTGCTGAGCTTCTTGGAAAAGCTACTGGTTGCTCCAAGGGAAAAGGTGGTTCTATGCACATGTTTAGTGAAGAACACAGATTTCTTGGAGGTAATGGTATTGTTGGAGCCCAAGCTCCTCTTGCTGTGGGAGCAGCTTTTAGTTTGAAGTACAAAAAACAAAAAAACATTTCTGTCTGTTATTTAGGTGACGCTGCTATGAATCAAGGAGCTGTGTTTGAAGCTATGAACATGGCTGCTGCTTGGTGTCTTCCAGTTCTTTTTGTCATTGAAAATAATCAGTACGGAATGGGAACTCATATTAAACGAGTGACCAGTGTAGACTCTCTTGCAAAACGAGCTCTTGCTTTTGATATGGATCACTCAAGTGTTGATGGAATGAGTGTTGTCAGTGTGTATGAACACTGTGCTCCGATTATTGAGAGGATGAAAAAAACAGGGGCTCCTTATTTGCTTGAAGTAAACACTTATCGTTATAAGGGCCACTCTGTTTCAGACCCAGGACTTTATCGTTCAAAAGAAGAGTTAGAATCTTATCAAGTAAGAGACCCTTTGCTTCAAGCTGAAAAGATTTTATTACAGTCAAAAAAATTCACAAAAAATCAATTAGAAGACCTCGACCAAAAAGTAAAAGAGAAGGTGCGAAAAGCAGAAGAAGAAGCAATCAGTGCTCCTTTTCCAGAAAAAGAAGAAGCTTTTAAAGATGTTTTTGTTTCCTAAGGAGAATTTTAAATGGCTCTTTTGACTATGAGAGAAGCCCTTGGTGAGGCTATGGCAGAAGAGATGAGACGTGATAGTTCCATCTTTTTAATGGGTGAAGAAGTAGCAGAGTATGACGGTGCTTATAAAGTTAGTAAAGGTCTTTTGAAAGAGTTTGGTTCTAGTCGTGTTATTGACTCTCCCATTTCAGAAGGAGGGTTTGCAGGTCTTGGTATAGGAGCAGCTATGACAGGGCTTCGTCCAATTATTGAGATGATGACATGGAACTTTGGTATCCAGGCTTTTGATCAAATTATTAACAATGCTGCAAAAATGCGATACATGTCTGGAGGACAGTTTAAGGTTCCTATTGTTTTTAGGGGGCCTAACGGTGCTGCTCATATGCTTGCAGCTCAACATTCTCAAAATGTAGAGCCTCTTCTTGCGAATATTCCTGGACTGAAAGTGGTGAGTGTTTCAACACCCTATGACGCTAAAGGACTTCTAAAAAGCTCTATTAGAGATGATAACCCTGTTATTTTTTTAGAGAGTGAAATGCTTTATGCCTTAAAAGGAGAGGTCCCGGAAGGGGAGTATTTGATCCCACTTGGTGAAGCAGACAAGAAAAAAGAAGGCCGAGATGTAACTCTTGTCACCTGGGGAAAGATCACTCATAAAGCTTTACAAGCAGCAGACGAGTGCGAAAAACTAGGAATATCTGTTGAGGTTCTTGATCTCAGAACACTTAGACCTCTTGATGAAGAAGCTATTTTTCGGTCTGTCAGAAAAACAAATAGGTGTGTTGTTGTGGAAGAAAATTGGCCTTTTGCTTCTGTAGGAACACATATTGCAGACCGTGTCCAAAGAGAATGTTTTGATGATCTAGATGCCCCTGTGATTCGTGTATCACAAGAAGATGTGCCTGTTCCTTATGCAGAGACTTTAGAAGAAGAAGTGCTTCCTTCTGTAGAAAAAATAGTGCGAGCGATTCAAACAGTGAGCTACCGGATTTGAAAGGGTCTTAAGATATGGTGAACGTGATTACAATGCCAAAGCTCAGTGACACCATGGAAGAGGGTGGTATTTCAGGGTGGATAAAAAAAGAGGGTGACAGGGTAAAAGAAGGAGACCTCCTTCTTTCTATCGAAACTGATAAAGCAACCATGGAATACGCTTCGCCAGAAGAAGGTTTTTTGCTAAAAATTCTAGCTCACCCTGGAGCACAGCTACCTCTTGGTGCCCCTATTGGGATTATTGGAGATAAAGAAGAGAAATTTAATTTAGAAGAGCTTTTAGCTGTCCACAAAAAACCTGAAGAAAAGAAAGAAATAAAACAGGTTGAGGAGATAAAAGAAGCATCCCAAAAAGAAGAATTTTCTTCTTCACGTGTGAGAGCTTCTCCTCTTGCTAAAAAAATAGCAAAAGAAAATAGTCTAAAACTAGAGAATGTATCTGGCTCTGGCCCTAATGGGCGTATTGTAGCAGCTGATGTAAAAAATAAAAAAGATTCTTCTTTTATTTCATCTGGGTTCCCAAGTTTAGTTGAAAAGAAAATTCCATTAACACAAATGAGAAAGTCTATTGCTAGAAGACTTGTGGCCTCTAAGCAAGAGGCCCCTCATTTTTATTTAACGGTCTCTGCTAAAACTTCAGCGCTTTCTAAGTGGAGAAAAATTTTAAATGAACAAAACCACACAAAAGTCAGTATGAATGATCTTTTGTTGTTTGTTTGTTCGCGCGCACTCACAAAACACCCAAACATCAATGCACACTGGAAAGAT
>JACCDV011161927.1_pt1 | contig 29064 bp, 32 predicted proteins | sample 7446131 | NCBI WGS metagenome assembly JACCDV01 (sample SAMN15323448, study PRJNA562643) | freshwater metagenome | isolation source: river surface water | place: USA:Blue River Watershed | collected 2017-08-17 | reverse complement strand
GTTTCATCTCATCACACAAAAAATAACGCTCTTGATAGGGCGGAAAAAATCGCTGGGCAGGCAAAGGTTGAACACTTTATTCACGGTAAGGACGGAAAGATCCAAGAGCGTAACAGCTATGGCAATGATCCGTTTCCACCACGCGGCTAACTAGGAAAACATGGCACTTACGGTTTCTGCAGGCTTTGACACTTTTCATTCTCGGCTCACGCCAACAGGAACTGAATCTGCCAATGCCAAGAGTCATCGAGCTTCTATCGAAGCTTGTCTGAAGTCTAACTTTGGCATGACAAGGTTTTTTAGAACTGGATCGTTTGGAAACGCCACGAGCGTCTCCAGCTATAGTGATGTGGATTACTTTGCAAGTATTCCAAGAGATAAATTGAAACAAGATTCTAGTCTTACATTAAGACATGTAAGAAATGCTCTTGATGCCAGATTTCCTAGTACCGGCGTACACATAGACGGTCCTGCTGTTGTTGTTCCGTTTGGATCAAATCGTTCAGAAACGACTGAAATAGTCCCAGCGGATTTTATAAGACGTGAACATGACTGTTCAACATACGAAATCCCTAACGGTTACGGAGGATGGATGCTCTCGAGTCCAGAATTAAGTAAGTTAAATATAGACCTAATAGACCGTCAATTAAATAATAAAGTAAAGCCTCTTATTCGATTTATTAAAGCTTGGCGATATTATCGAAATGTTCCTATTTCTTCGTTCTATCTTGAGACCTACGTAGGCATATACGCAGAAACCCAAAAAAGTATTGTATATTCCATTGATATCGCAAGCATATTTAGTAGATTATTATCATCGAATTTACCCAGTATCACTGACCCGATGGGTGTATCAGGTGTTATACAGCCCTGCAAAAACATTAATGACAGGAACAAGTCCTTAGAAGAAATTAGGAATGCTGTCCGCAGATCAAAAAATGCACGCACAGCAGAGTCAGAAGATCGAATGAAAGACGCTTTTTATTGGTGGAATGTAGTCTATAACGACTTATTTCCTGGTTACTATTAATTTATGCCAGATACAAACATAGCAAAAAATTCAGAAGAATTAAGTGGTTTATCAGCACTACTTTTTGATAAGGCTGTGGCACTCTGGTATACCGCTCTAGTCATTGAAATAATCGCTGGACTTTTAGCGGTCGGAGTAAGCCTGTTTGACATTAACAAGTCATGGAGTATTTTCTTTGCCTTATTAGGCTTTGCTTTACTTACTGTCTCGTACTATCTGAAAATCAGATACGCCCTTATTTACGATAACGCTGAAACAATGCGGAGACAGGCCGTGCTATCTAACGCTTTAGGATGGCCGATCAATCCAATTCAGTTTAGCGAGTGGCGTAGGCTTGCGGGTCCGAAAATTCTTACTCAGTTTGATGCTAAAGAAATTGATCCAAACTACTTTGCTACCAAGCAGCCACCCAGCTCACTACGTTTACTTGAAATGACTCAAGAGTCTGCATTCTGGACTCGACACCTTTACTGCTACCTAAGAAACTACGTTTGGTTTGGTTTTGTTTTCTCGCTCATTTTTGTTTTGATTGTACTTTCCTTACTTACGACTGAATTTGTACCTCGAAATGTCTCTCTCAACATTGCACTGATTATTACTTCCTTACTACCTCTAATTTTGACAATCGACTTATTGGGGTGGGGTTTAAAATTAAATCAATTAATTAATGCGATTTGCAGGGTCGAAATGGACTTAAACCATCTTCCAAAAGACGACAGTCTTGACGAAAGGCAAGTTTTACGACTAGTAGCAGAATATAACTGCCAAGTTTCCTCTGGTTTTCCGATACCAAACTGGTTCTTCAAAAGACACCATGACTTAATTCAGAAACTTTGGAATAGAAAGTAGATATCAAACTTTCATGACTAGGTTTGTTTACCTGACTGATGCAGTTAACTATCTCAATCAGGTACTCGAGCAAAAGCAGCCAGAATCGTTTAGTAGTTCTTGGATTTATTACAATGTTCCATCGGTTTATCGCTTTGTTCGAAATAACTATAGAACAGAAAACGACTTAATTGACTGGGACATAGTTACTAGATCACTCGACCGTTCGTATGCTAAGCGTTGGACTAGATACAGGTATAAACAAGCACGACTATACGAGAAGCAATCAGAAGTAGACGCTATACTTACCAAATACAAAGATAAACTGTACACCTTCTTTGCTCCGGCTTCCGATTCAGACAAACAGATTCAAGACCGCATGATTATCCGTCTGGTACGTATCGGTCAACGTGGCAATGTGTGTGCTCAAGAGGAATTGGTACGTTGGGTCACATTCGTGACTGATGACTGGATTGATAGGTATCCGCAAATGTATCGCTGGAAAGGCTACGAGGACGAGGTGCCAGACAAAATTCGGTCGTGTATACGATGCTACCGATATACAGGGTCATTTCTCGGATATCTGTTTAAAACACTTGAGTATTCGGCTCGTGGCAAGCCGCCCCTCGTTTCTCTTGATGACAAGATTCTAGATGGTAATAAGACTAGAATTGAGTACGTAAGGCTACAAGAATAGCAAATTTACATACACATCTCATAAGAGTATAGTTTCGTTATGGACCGTTTTAAAAACCTAATTTCAAAGCTTGATTTAAGGAAAGAAAAGGTAATTTCGCTGGTACTTACCCTCGTACTAACAACACTGATTTTTCTTGATAATAACTATTTTGACCACGTTCTCCTCACAAGTACGTACTTTTTCTCGATGGCTTTTTTAGCTGTTGTACTTATGGCGATAATGCTCTTAGCTGGTCACGCAGTCTATAAATCAGCGATTCATGCCAGTGTTGGGTTTGGTGTACTGATCTTCCTAGCCCAAACGTACTGCAACCTTGATACAAAGACTCCAGACGGTATCGAAGCACTGAATACGCTCTGGACAGTGGGTTTTATATTCATCGTGTATGAGTTTTTTAATAAGTTGCAAGAAGCTTATAAGGCACACACAAAACCGCTACAAGAAGATATCAAAACTAAGAAGTGGGAGCCTGTTCTACTGATGGCAATTTATTCGATATTTATATTGGCGTACATCTCATTAATTACAAAGGTCTTAACGCCGATTGTGCTTGATTTATGTATTTATAAAAGTGACATAGGACTGTAACTTTTTACTCGGGATCAGTGTCACTTTTGTCACTTTTTTGAGCACGAGACCCGTCGAAATGGTAAACTAAAAAGTAGCCAATCGGTCAAGCAGGGCTTGACCGTCCACGGTTCTTGCTCGAGACCGCCCGCTCGAGTATACAAAAAGCAACTGATGCTTAAGCATCAGTTGCTTTTTGTATAGCAAGTGACCAATGTCACTTGCGACTCGAGCGGGAGGCGTAAACGATGTGAGCTAGCGAACGAGTGCGCCGGGGTCGAGAACACTTAGTGGATTTGGAGGCAGAGCCGAACAAATATACTTAGTGATTCGTGACCGCAAGAGTCACTTGCGACTCGAGCGGGAGGCGTAAACGATGTGAGCTTACGAACGAGTAGCTGGTGTAAAGTAGAAATATTGAACAAGTGGTAATGTAATTACCTACATTGTAATATGTGTATGGTCTCCTTCAAATAATAAGGTACCTCCACAAGCAGATTGTCTTGCTCTTATAGCATTATATAAAGCACTTTCACTACCACCAGAAGCGTTAAAGTCAACCGCCCGAGCACCTTGACCACTACCACGACCATAATGAGCGGAGTTTGCACTATGACTACAAGGACCACAGACGGTATTACCATTCGTGAGACTACAACGTGGATGACTCCGATCAACAGTATAAAGCTGACCTCTGTCTGTAATAGCTGAAACGGCCGGGTCTGCCAAATAACAACTTATCAAATTTTGTAGCCCTGGCGCCTCTACTCCAACAGGCGATCCTCCATACTGAGTCATTAAAGCTGCGTCGTCTTGACACTGAGCGGTTGTGGGCGGAGGAGTTGTTGGTGTGGTGGGAGTTGTTGGCGCAGCCGGCGCTTCACTTGGCACTGTCTGCACAAAACACTGTACCTCTGACCACGGACCGTAGTTGAGTATCTGTCCAGTCCCACCAGCCAGAATCGCTCTAAGAAGAGTATCTACAATCAGCCAAGCCGCCATCATAATAATGATACCAATCAAAGCATTTTGGAACTTACTCTTAGCCGCATCAAGAGCAGATTGATTGCCGCCAGAAGTAACTAGACCAAAGCCAGCCACTACCATAAGCACTGCAAACACCACAAAGACGAAGCCGAAGAGCCAAATGATAATACGATTGATCATACTCACTAGGTCACAAGCCGAACAAGTTGGACCATCACAAGGCACAAAACCACCAGCCTGAGCATCTACACTAGAGAGTGGCACCAAAATCATCACAAGTGTAGACAGAGCGAATGGTAAATATTTTTTCATATACATTTGATTATATTACAACCGACTAGCAATAGCCCTGATATTAGTCACATAGTTGCGAGTCTCTTGATAACCGGTATTTGGGGTACAGTTGGTAGCCCCAGTGTTATAACAACCCGGACTATCCCACACACACTGCCACCTTCTCTGCCCAGGACAATCTCTACTCGGCAAATTAGCGGCCGCTCCTCCGTTATACGCAGCCAAAGCTAAATCAATACTCCCGTAGCGATCAATTAGTTGGTCAAAATAACGAGCAGACAAGGTGAGATTATATTGATTATTATCACGCAAGCGCGCCGCTACTTCAGCATCGCTTAGTCCAGAAAGAGATGGGTCTAAACCTCTGGCAGTAGAAACTAGTAATTGTCCACAACCATAAGCGGTACCATAGCTAGTGGCTGGACCAGTTCGATTTGTACAGTTGCTCGACTCTTGTGAAATCAGAGCTCTAAAAATATCAATCTGTTCTTCGTTTAAACCAGCCGCTCTGGCTGCATTAATTATATCCGTCTGAAGTGAGCCCGAGGCTTCAATAGCTTCAACACGATCATCCACCCCAGCACTAGGTAAGGTGGAAGCATTATCTCCAGAAGCGGTTGGTCTACTGGCTTGCTGTGGCTCTGGTTGAGCTACACACTGAATATCGTACCAGGTTCCAACCACCGTATCGCTAGTAAAAGCCCTAAGTAATGTATCGACGAGTAGCCAGCCAGCTAGCACCAGCACATAACCAAAAAGCACATTACTAATTAATCTACGAGCGGTTTGTTTGGCCGACACCGACCCCACCGATGAAGCCAGCTTTAATCCAGCTACTACAATCACAATAGCCGCAAATACACCCAAGACCTGCACCAACCAAGTGGTTACATTATTTATAAGAGCGGCCACGTGACAAAACTGACAAGCTGGCTCACCTGGACCACCGCACGGTACTAGGCCAGCGGCGAGAATTAGAGTGGGAGTGAAGGCCACTAAAACCAGAATTAGCTTTTTGAGCATATACCAACATGGTACCACGCTAGGTACTTTGAAAAACTTACAAGTTGTGGTAACTTGTAGGCCACGTACGCACGAGCGTACACCTATATAACTGCGTCGGTACTCAAGCGGTCAACGAGGGCAGACTGTAAATCTGCTGGCATTAGCCTACGAAGGTTCGAATCCCTCCCGGCGCACAAAATTAAAACTCCCCATCTGGGGAGTTTTAATTTGCGCCGGGAAGTAAAATGTCTGGGAGACATTTTACGCGGGATTCGAAAAGGTTAGTCAGATAGTTTAGGAGCGAAGCGAACTAAACTATCGACAACCTGTACTGCGGCTGTAAGCCGAGAAATTCCCTCCCGGCGCACCAACTTGACACAAACTAATATATACTGTTTTATACATCACGTTCCTAACACATTCGTGTAAGGCGTTCTTCTAGGAGATACAGAATGTTCACTAAAAATGACGCGCGTCGCCTAAAACGTGACTTCATTCCAGGCGGAAGGTCGGTCGATATTTCAACCCTACGCTTCCGTAAGACGGATGAACACGAAGTCTATCAATGCTGCCGACAAACCAGCAATGACATCCAAAGCGGTCCAATCTATTGTGGTGATATTGCAGAATACATCGCCACAACCACAGACGGTTACACCTGTCTCTGCCAAAGACATAAACCGCCCCAACACTTGATTGAAGAGTGATACTGGTCAACCACATACCCGCCCTACCAGAAAGCCACGAGGCTTCGGTTGGGCGGTTTTTCATTTTGCAATAAACAAAACTGTCTAACTGAATCCAAACAGCTGTACAAACATTGACATTATAAATAATAATGCCATAATAATAAACGGCAATGTCGCCTGCTCTTTGAGGTAACGCAAAATGATTGATAGTAAAGTCTGGGAAGGTTATGGGGACGACAGCATGTCGCGCCGTGGTTTCTACTTCGCGCTCGGGTGCATCTTGACTTGGGGATTCTTTGCGACACACCTGGTGTCACAAGCAACAGCAACCTGGAAACCTGGTCTGCTCGGCTTCCTCTTGGCCGGCCTCGTGTTGCCGATCATCGGCATCCTGCTCAGCAGCTTCAGCCGAAACGCCATCATCTCGTTCATCGGCTTCAATATGGTGGTGATTCCCTTTGGCGCCATCCTCGGGCCTGTACTTGCTCAATACGAGCTTGCACAACCGGGTGTGGTGGCACGGGCGACCCTGCTTACTGCCATGGTCACTGGTCTGATGGGTCTCTCGGGCCTGATGTTCCCGCAGTTTTATCGGAACATCGGCGGTGCGCTCTTCATGGCACTCCTGTGCCTGCTCGGAGTTCGCATCCTCCAGCTGTTCGTCCCGAACCTGCAGAACATCGGCTTCGTGGACTATGCGGCGGCCGGTCTCTTCGCTCTCTACATCGGCTACGACATGTGGCGAGCAAGCGAAATCCCGGCCAACCTCGACAACGCTGTCGATGTTGCTGTGAGTCTCTATCTCGACATCCTGAACCTCTTTCTCAACCTGCTGAAGATCAGCAGCGACGACTGAGGCGCCGCCCATCCAGAAAAACCACCTGGAGGGCGGTTTTTCTTTTTATATTCAAACCAATAAACTTCCCCAACCAAATCAATCTCGGCGCACAAAATTGACATAATCAACAGAGTGAAGTTTACTTCAATTATCTTGCCTAATTGGCCTGTGTTCTTTGAAGGAGTTAAAAATGCTACCTGTCGACATTGTTATAGTCCGTCACGGGGAATCCGAAGGAAATGTGGCCGCTAAGGCCAGTCGCAACGGCGACAACAGCTTCTTTACACCCGAGTTTCGCAACCGTCACAGCCGTGACTTTAGGCTGACCGATAAAGGTATTGAGCAAGCCAAAGCGGCTGGTCACTGGATCAGAAGCAACATTCAGTTACCTTTTGACCGCTACTTAGTTTCTGACTACATCAGAGCCAAAGAGACTGCATTTTTGCTAAGTCTCATGGGAGCTGCCTGGAGCCCAGAATACCAGCTTCGGGAACGAGACAAAGCTCTGATGGACAACCTGCCTGAACCAGAACAGCGAAAACTTTTTAGTCTTGAGCAGGCTCAGTACGACATTGATCCTTTCCTGGCTATACCAGCCGGAGGTGGCGAATCCATTCCTGCCCTATGCCTACGCCTCAAGGCCGACGTCATAGCGCAATTGGCGCGAGACTATTCAAGCATGAAGGTCATCATTGTTTGCCATGGCCATGTCATGCGCGCCTTGCAGTTGGAATTGCTCAATTTGGGTCACGATGACTTTTTGAAACTTGATAGGTCTGAAGACCCAAGAGACAAAATCCAAAACTGCCGCATCATGTGGTTCAGTCGTCGCGACCCAGCTACCGGTCAAGTGGTTGGTAGCCGCTTACATGCTTGGCGTTCGATTTGCCCTTGGAACACAGAAGCAACCGATACTGGCTGGCAGATCATTGAGCGCAAGCGCTTAAGCAATGAAGCTTTGCAAGCCGAGGTCGAGAGATACCCCCGGCACGTGGCTTAAAAAACTCAAACTTCACCACCCGCACATCAGCGGGTGTTTTTTATTTATTGACACATCTCTTTTTTAATGTATAGTTTTGCCAAGCGTGGCAAAGCGCCACTTGTTCATTACAAACCGAGGAGTCTTAGATGAACATCGTTAAACAGGAGACCTTTCATGAAGCCTGGGACTGCAACAGCTGCGGTACCGAAGGCCTCTCTGCTTTCGATTGCAAGCAGTGCCCCACCTGTGGCGCACCATTTGATAAGGAAACAGTCTACCAAACAGACAATCCAATTGAAAACTACAAATTCAAGGGACACGACATCGTCTGTGCTAACTGCCAGACGCGTAACGAAAAGCGATTTTCGTGCCGTAACTGTGGCGCCAGCCTTGACGACGGCGACGACAAAATGGTTGCTGGTTTTACTTATTTGCAAAATAAGGCACAACCGAAAGCCAGCCGCCATGAGGCGAGCGCAAGCTTCGGTGCTATACCAATAACCACAAACCCGTCGTGGTTCACCAATGAAACAGCAAGACAACAAAGCGAAAGCATGAGTATTGGTCAGAGCGAAAGCGAGACCAACTGGTTTAAATACCTACTTATCATCGGCGGTGTTTTGCTTATAGTGCTGCTGGTATGGTTGGTGCGGCAATTTCAGGCCGTTATACCTACCACACTTGATATCGAAAGAGTGCACTGGTCATACAAGATTCCACTTGAAGACTATCAACCTCGAAGAGATAGCCTAGTGACAGAGGTAGGTCGCTCGGCTCTGCCCTCGGGTGCTTATGACATCATTGGCACCAAGGTACATGTTCGTGATGAGCCGATATACGAAACCAAAAAATTTAAAAAAACTTGCACCAAGACTGAATCACATTCAAATGGTGACGGAAGCTGGACAAGGACCACTTCTGAGTATGACTGCTCTTACAGCGAGCGAGTTCAGGTGGATACGAAGAAAATTTGGGGCACCAAATTCGACTTCAAGATCGATAGCTGGCAGAGTATTGACCCAATTGTGCGAGATGGTTTTGGACACCAAACCAACTTCCCCACCTTCACCACCAAAGCAGAGTGCCTAAGTGCCAAACCACCTCATGGCTGCATACGAGCGCTATCGCCGATAGCAATCTATACGGTTTACTTCAGCTACCATGAAGCAGAAAATCGAAAGGAAATTTCCAAATCCCTACCTCGTCAAGACTGGGAGATGTTTACTCCCGGGACCAAGAGTGAGGCCATCCTAAATGGCTTCGGACAAATCAGGTCCATCAAAGGAGTTGATGCCGACTATGAAGAAATGCTTCAAAACTAAGGAGACCAACATGAGTAAATGGTACGAAACTCCAGACGGAAAAGAGAGAGTCAAAAAACTCTTTGCTGCCGCCAGTATGCCAGAAGTGCCAAAGAAAAACCTCGAGCCAGGAACCTACACCAACGAAGAGCTGGCCGCTTTCTTTGCCACAGGAGATGATTTGTGGCACGCCCTCAATCAACTCCACCGTCATACTGACCCTGTCACCAAACGTTCCATCCTCAGCTTCGCGGTGGAAATGATGCCCAAAAAAGACTGATTACCTCAACCTCAATTCCCCACCAAGCCCTGTGCTTGGTGGTTTTTTATTTGATTGACAACTAACTAAAATTAATGTTTTATTCAGAAGGACAGATTAATTTCTGAAGCTCTTCAACAACTCATTTTGGAGTAACCAATGAACAACTTCCAGGTTTTCGAGAAGATTTTCCAGGGCATGGTGATAATCGCTATCCATGCGTATCGTAAAGACAGAAAACATGTGCCCTATCAGTCAATTGTCTGGTCGGTAAGAATTCTTTTCACCATATTGATACCTTTAATATTTATCGTAGTCTTCTTCAAAATCATTCAAGGTCTACTCACTGATGAAGATAAAGAAGACGCTATGCGCGAAAGCGGAGAGATGATGGTGATACATCAAAACACCTCTGAGTTTGAGTATCGGTATCCCAGTGACGTGTTCATGAGGATACTTAAAGATATTCCGAGAATCAAAGATGAGGATGGTAGGAATATTCTCGAGTATGACCCTATACCAATTGACAAGATAGCAGCCACCTTCATTGCGCTTTCAGGGAAACTATTCGAAACCAGACTCGAGAGTAAAGATGAATTTGTCACTCGACACCTAACCGACCAAGAAAATGGTGCTGACATTACCTCAAAGCTCAAAGACTTCTATGAGCAACGGTACGAAATCACCATGCAAAAGTGTCAGGGGGATACCCTCAAGGCCTATTACATGGGCATTGAAATATTGGCCATCAAAAAGCCCATCGGCAATGAGAAAGCACCGCCACCCAAACAACATCTTGAACCTCAACCGTTGATCAATTAAAGCTCCTTCTTTACCACCAAGCCCTGTGCTTGGTGTTTTTTTTATTTAGTTGACAAATTACATGGATGTGACATATTTTAGGTCAGGAGGTACCACCATGTCGACTAAACAGACCCGAAATGGTGGTAAGTTCAACGGCAAACATACCACCCTGACCACGCCCGCCTGCATAATTGCTGATATCGCTAATGACTGCACCGCAGTCTATAAAATTAGTCTTGGCATCATAGAGTCTGGACTAGGTTCTACCCACGGACAAAAGCGCCTTAAGATCAAAAAGGACACACACCACATACTTCTGGTGGTTCGTGGCGGCATTACAACCCAGCAGTTATACGCATACAGTAAGGATATCGAAACCGCCACAGCATACATTGCCAAGGAGGCAAAAAAACAGGGATTTATTGTTTCAGCAGAAAACCAATAACCCGCCACACCTGTGGCGGGCTTTTTTTATTTAAAATACTTCTTTCCTTTTAACTTTTCGGGGAGGAGTGAGGTGCCGGGCTCTGGGTACATTTCGTACCCATCGCCATACCCTTCATCTTTCATTAGTTTAGTTGGCGCGTTACGAAGTGAAAGTGGGATTGGTAGATTGCCAAAATTCTTCACGTCGCACTCGGCCGAGCGGAGCGCGTCGTAGGCTCGCCTATCTTTCTTAGCGGTTGCTAAGTACACCACCGCGTGCGCTAAATTAATAGTACATTCTGGATAACCGATAGTCTCGACCGCTCTAAAGACTTCGTTCGCTACCACCAAGGCGGTCGGCTGAGCCATACCTATGTCCTCACTAGCAAATATCACCAATCGTCTGGCAATAAACTTCGGATCCTCACCCGCGGTGGTCATACGAGCTAAGTAGTACAAGGCCGCGTCAGGATCACTGGCTCGCATACACTTAATAAAAGCACTGATGGTGTTGTAGTGCTCTTCGCCTTGTTTGTCGTAGCGCAGGTAAGAATTCTGCAAAGCCTCGGTCATAGTGTCGACCGTGACCTCATCATAAAGTGACGAAGTGGCCTCAAGGAGCGTCAAAGCTTGTCTAGCATCTCCACCGGCCATCTTGATTAGCCACTCCACCGCTTCAGTATCCAACTTGAGGTTACTCCGTTTAATAATCTCCCGCATTTCTTCTTCCGTGAGAGACTTAAGGGTAAATACTCGACAGCGTGATAGTAGTGCGGAAATTACCTCAAAGCTTGGGTTTTCGGTAGTAGCACCAATAAGAGTAAGCTCACCACTCTCCACAAACGGCAAAAGATAGTCTTGCTGGGCTTTATTAAAACGATGGATTTCATCTAAGAAAAGTATTTTTGGTTCACTGGACTCAGTATCCACTATCGCCTTCACGTCAGCCTTACCCGCACTCACTGCCGACAATTCAAAAAACTTTGCGCCAATGGCACCTGCATAAATACGCGCCAAGGTAGTCTTACCAACCCCTGGCGGACCCCAAAGGATAAAAGAAAACAGATGCTGCTTAGCTATAGCCTCATAAAGTGGTTTACCAGGCGCCACCAAATGTGTCTGCCCAACGTAGCCGTTTAGTGAATCAGGGCGAAGTTTAGCAGCAAGAGGCTTTTCCATAACCCAATCGTACTCTCTAATAACTAAATCGCCAAGAGATACCTAATTTGACATGATCTACTTATTATATTTATATAAGGCCACAGATAACGTATCTGGGTTCTTAAAAAGTGAGGCTGATATGGACACTTGGCGCAAACAACTCGAAGACTACCTTCGAAAAAATGGCATCATGCCTTGGTTTGTACAAATCTTGCTTGATGAACAAAGTATTCAACCAATAACCGAGTTTGACAGATTCTCTGAGGCCTTTAAAGCTTTTGAAAAAATTGGTGCAATGTCTTTGAAGAAGTTCTTGCTGGCCGAGCAGCTGATTACCCTAGCAAGCACCCCACAAGAAGGCCGAAGACTCACCAATGCTCTACGCGGCTGCTCAGCCAAATTGCAGCACCAAGCCCTCGGCAAATGGAACCGTCTGGCTCTTCCGGCCGTACTCGGAGCTAGCAGTGCAGAAGAGGTTATCAATCTCTATCGACACCTACCAGCTCGGAGCCAAGCCAGAGAGCTGGCACTAGATATAATCACGGACCTGGCAAAGACCACCGCTCATTGCCACTTTGTGATCAGAGAGCGCACCGGGACCTATAGCAACAAAGAGACCGTGGAGAAACTCCTAACCCTTGGCCAAGACAGTCTTCATACCCACCGTCGGGTGTACAACCTGGCTCTGATCGGTAGTTCACTTTGGCTAAATACCTGGGAAAGCTGGAACAATCTAGCTAGAGAAAAGGCTAAGGCCGCAAAAACCCTTAAGGAGCTTTCGGCCATTCAACTCATCACCCCCACCGGCCATACCGGGGCGGAAGCAGTGGTCTTGAGAGCGGCACAGTTTTTTAACCATTAAGGCCTATGCCTTGAGCCCTCAATTAATGGGGGCTTTTTTATTTGACAGCTTTTACCATCATTGATAATCTTAATTTATGACCAGTCGAAACTTTTTTTGGTTTTACTTTTTTACCGCAAAGAGCCGGGTGGTCTAATGTATTGTCCTAATTTAGTTTAGGAAAAATCGGAACCGCCCTCATCGGCGGTATTTTTTGTTCTTTTTTAAAGGAGTAGAGTAAATGAAACAAGTTCCTTTCGCCCGCATGGGTTTGACAGCAGAGCAATTTGAGGCAGAGGTTGCGAGACATCATCACCTGAATCAAACGCTGCCGCGCGTCATCAGTTCAAAGGATATCCCTTTCTTCGACTGGGAAGCTGACGCCATCAGTCGCATTCGCGAACACTTCAAAGGCGACGAGCATGTGCTTTGTCTGCTTTCGGCCATGTCGCAACTGGTCAAAAAAGAAGTGAAGCGCCAGAATGCTGAGAATGCAGCTAAAAATGCTTCGTCGCGATATCGGAGCAATACCATTGGGATGTTTTACACTCCCAAAGGCCAACCTGCCTCGATTTGAGTAAACATAAGCTCAGCAGGCACTTTCTGCCCCATGCTATGCATGGGGCTTTTTTATACATAAAAGCGCGGACCATTGGTCCGCGCTTTTACTTTAAGCTACCGCTACTTTTTCTTTTTTCGCCTCTTTACTAGCTTCCTCTTCGTTTTCTGCTTTCTCTTTACTTTGTCTACCACCTTGACGCTTTACATCAAAGACCAGTTCTCCCTTCTTCATCGATACCTTTACTACACCACGCTGCAGCATTCCCTCTCCCACCATCATATTAGCTACCGGTGTCAGTATCTTACTTTGGATAACTCTCTTGAGTGGTCGAGCACCGAATTTTGGATCATAACCTTCCTTGGCCAAATATTCGAGAACATCATCAGTGACTGAAAGAGAAATTTCTTTCTTAGCCAAACGCTTTACCACTTCCTCTACCTGAATATTAACAATACCCCGAATAGTTTCCTGACTGAGGATATCGAAGGTAATGATTTCATCAAGACGATTGAGGAACTCTGGACGGAAGAAAAGTTTTAGACTTTCCATCACCTTATCTTTAGCCTGAGCATACTGCACTACTTCACCCTTGTCTGAAGCAAAACCAAAACTAGACATACGATCAATGTGTTCGGCTCCGATATTTGAGGTCATGATGATGACAGTATTGCGGAAGTTGACCTTGCGTCCTTTAGCATCAGTAAGGTGACCAGAGTCTAGTACCTGTAGCAAGATATTAAATACTTCCGGGTGAGCTTTTTCAATTTCATCAAGCAGGATTACCGAGTATGGTCGGTGACGCACTCGTTCAGTAATCGAACCGCCCTCTTCGTGTCCAACATATCCAGGCGGAGAACCAATAATCTTTGATACGGCATGCTTCTCCATAAACTCCGACATGTCGATACGCACCAGCGCATCAGGGTCGTTAAACATGAATTCAGCCACGGCTCTTGAGAGCTCAGTCTTTCCTACTCCAGTTGGACCAAGGAACAGGAATGAACCAATTGGTCGATTTGGGTCTGAAATACCAGCCCGAGAGCGCTTGATAGCGTCAGCCACCAACTTAATGGCATGTGGTTGTCCCACCACCTTTTCGGCCAAAACCTCTTCCATTCGCGCCAACTTCTTAGCCTCAGCTTCGAGCATGCGTGAGACTGGAATACCAGTCCACCTTGAGACCACCATCGCAATATCCTCTTCAGTTACCTCTTCTTTGAGTAGTCGACGATTTCTCTGCAGCTTCTTTAGGCGCTTGGTTTGTTCATCTAGCGAACGCTCGGCCTTCGGAATAGCGTCGTAGCGAATTTCAGCAGCACGAGTAAGGTCGGCCATTGCTTCAGCATTTTCTGCCTCTACTCTTAGCTCCTCTAGTGACTTTTTAAGCTTACCGATTTCGGTTAGAACATTTCTTTCGTTTGTCCACTTACTTTCAATAGCTGAAGTGGTTTCTTTTAGCTCAGCAATTTCTCGCTCAATTTCTTTTAGCCGATCTTTTATCTTCTTTTTGTTGTCAGTTACTTCGAGTTCTTTCTTTAGTGCTTCACGCTCTATCTCTAGGCGACGCACCTTGCGGTCAGATTCCACCAATTCTTCTGGCTTATTCTCAAGTGAAATACGCAAAGCTGAGGCCGCTTCATCAATTAGGTCTACTGCCTTATCGGGCAAAAACCGATCGGTAATGTAACGAGACGAAAGATTAACTGCTCCCACGATAGCATCATCAGTAATACGCACCCCATGGAAGAGCTCGTACTTCTCAGACAGACCGCGCAAAATGGCGATAGCATCTTCTGGTGAAGGCTCATTAACAAATACCGGTTGGAAACGACGAGTGAGAGCTGGGTCTTTTTCAATATGCTTTTGGTACTCCTTAAGAGTAGTGGCACCAATTACTCTTATCTCACCGCGCGCTAGAGCGGGCTTCAGCATATTAGAAGCATCCATCGAACCTTCAGCTTGTCCGGCACCCACAATAGTGTGTAGTTCATCAATAAAAAGAATGATGGCACCATCAGCGCTTTCCACTTCTTTCATCACCGCTTTTAGTCGCTCTTCAAATTCACCACGGAACTTTGTACCAGCCACCAGCAAACCAAGGTCTAGCGAAAGTATTTCTTTATTTTTTACCGACTCCGGTACCTGCCCAAGGACAATCTGTTGAGCCAAGCCTTCAGCAATGGCAGTTTTACCAACACCAGCTTCACCAATTAAGACTGGGTTATTTTTGGTGCGGCGAGACAATATCTGAATCACTCGAGCAATCTCAACATCACGCCCAATTACAGGATCAAGTTTATTCTCTTGAGCCAACTTAGTTAGATTACGAGTATATTTGGCTAGAGAGCGATACTTTTTAGGAGCCTCGGCGTCGGTGACGTTAGACTCACGAATATCTTTTATAGTTTTTAGTACCCGCTCTTTATCAACGCCGGCTCTTTGGAGTACCTCAAAAGCTGGACCGGGATTCTCCAAAGCTGCAATAAATAGATGCTCAACCCCTACATAGGAGTCACCCATCTTCTCCGCTAGTTGCCCTGAATACTCTAGCGCCCTGGCCAACTCTGGAGTTAGATACAGCTGGTATGAAGGTGAGATAGTGGTTTGAGCCTCTGAAACTTCAAGGGCTTCAATTAGTAAATCGGTAAAGGCAATAACATCAATATCCAACCGATCAAGCACAGAAATAACCGTACTCTCATCTTGCATAGAGAGAGCTGTTAAAAGATGCACCGGACTAACATGGTTTTGACCTCTTTCGATAGCTAGCTCATGAGCTTTGCGTATCGCCTCTTTGGCTTTCGACGTAAAATTTTGGAAATTAGGCATAGTAGAACTTGATTATAAACGACACAAAAACAGCAAAACGGACATACACCCAGAATCAGCAAAAAAGTAAGACGGCTTAGTGTGTTCTATAGACTATATTGCAACGGAAAGACTATTTGGTCAACGTTTTCATCAAAACCTGGTACCGCTCTAACACGGTTAGGGTTTTACTCAAATCTTGTGAGGTAGTTTTGGGACCCAAAGTAAGTCTGAGGGTGGACTTGGCTCTGGCTTCATCATCAGAAATTGCCCGCACTACCGCACTTTCGCCACCCCCTGCGCCAGCGCAAGCACTCTTAGTACTAGCGGCTATATCGTGTTTATCTAAATACACCACCGCGTATTCAGTATCAAAACCAAGCAGCGAAATATTAATATTATTGGCTACCCGACTTTCACCAAGCGGACCATTAATAACGAGATTCAAATTGGTCTTTTCAAGCGCTTTAAAAAAACCATCTCTAATCGCGGCTACCCTTCCTGCTCGTTCTTTATGTTTACTCTGCGCTAGCATGAGAGCTTTAGCTGCCCCCACCACTAAGGACACCGCTTCAGTACCCGGCCTTAGACCACCTTCTTGTCCGCCTCCATAGATAAGCGGCAAAAGCGGTACCGCTCCGTGCATCACCAACATTCCTACCCCCTTTGGTCCTTCACACTTACCAGCATCAAGCGACATCACATCTACCCCTAGTGCTGGTAGCTGGCAAGGAAGCCACAGCGGAGCCTGGGCCGCATCGGTATGTATATAAATTTTATGTTGAGACTCACGCTCCATCTTACGCACTTCTCGCACCAACTTAGACAGTGGCTGTATTACACCGATTTCACTATTTACGTACGCCAAAGTAACCAACCTAGTTTTTGGCGACAGCACCGCCGCGAGAGCCTGAGGTGTTACCAAGCCTTCAGCTGTTACCGCTACTTCACGCACTACCACCTTAACAGCCTTAAGTTGCTCCAGAGCCTCCTTAATCGATGGGTGCTCGAGTGGTGTAGTGACGATCTCTATGTCTTCATAAGCAATCCCTTCATTTCTCCTTAGGGATTTGATAAGTCCAATCAAGACCAAGTTGTTGGCTTCTGTGCCATTACCGGTAAAAATCACTCCTTCACTTCTTACCCCGAGAGTTTTTGCTACTAAAGACCGGGCGCCTTCGATAGCCGCCTTGGCTTTTAGTCCTTCTTGGTGGATTGCTCCAGGATTACCAAAATTAAGAGCCATGTATGGGAGCATAGCTTTAGAAACTTCCTCCGCCACCGGCGTGGCCGCCGCATAGTCGAGATAAATTCGCTTTTTAAACCAAGGTAGGTTAAACATTTAAAAATCATGACACAAGGTGAAAAATATGTAAATCTCTGCTATACTGCCCCAACTTATTTATCAGTACGCCAAAGCCCCGGCTTTTTTAAGTGTAAGCGCTATGAAGAAAACCAAACAAACCAAGGAAAACATCGTTAAAAGACCACCTATAGTGGTAGTAATGGGTCATATTGACCACGGAAAATCCACCTTACTTGATTACATTCGTAAGAGTAATAGTGTGGATAGTGAAGCGGGTGGTATCACTCAGCATCTTTCGGCGTACGTTGTTGCTCACACCACCAAAGAAGGCGCACACGAACACATCACCTTCCTCGACACCCCAGGACACGAGGCTTTTCAAAAGATGCGCAACCGTGGGGCTGAAGTGGCAGACATTGCGGTTTTGGTGGTTTCGGCCGAAGACGGCGTGAAGCCACAAACTCTTGAAGCTCTAAATGCTATCAAGCAGGCCGAAATCCCTTACGTGGTAGCTATCAACAAAATAGACAAGCCAGGCGCAGACATAATCCGCACCCAAAGTAGTCTTATCGAAAACGAAATCTATGTAGAGGGCATGGGTGGCGATATTCCTTGGGTTGGTATTTCAGCCAAAACTGGTGAAGGTATAAGTGATCTTTTAGACCTGATTATTCTTGCCGCCGATCTAGCTGGACTAGAGGGTGATACTGCCCTGCCAGCTACCGGCAAAATCATCGAGGGTAAACTGGATCCGAAGCGTGGTAACACTGCTACCCTGATGATAACCAGCGGAACCCTCAAGAAGGGAGACTTTATTGTCTCAGGCACCGCTTATGCTCCAGTACGCATCATGGAGGATTTTATGGGTAAGCCAATCTCTGAAGCCTCTCTATCCACTCCAGTGGGAATTGTTGGATTTTCCGAAATCCCAACTATTGGCGCCACTTTCCAAACTGTCGGCTCGAAAAAAGAAGCTGAGGTCATGACTACTGCCAACCAGGTGGCTCCGGTAGAAACCAAGCGTCAAAAAAATACTCTGCCAGTTATTCCAATCCTGATTAAGGCTGATGTACTTGGTACCATTGAGGCCATTGAACACGAACTATCTAAATTCAGTTCAGACCGCATTATGGTGCGCGTGATTGATACTGGTGTTGGTGATATTTCAGCCAATGACATCCAAAACGTAAGTGCTACCAAAGACGCTATTGTAGTTGGTTTTAATGTAAAGGTTGAGCGCCAAGCGCAAGACCTAGCCGAACGCCTCGGTGTAGAGATTGATACCTTTGACATCATTTACGAACTAGCCGACTGGCTCAATACTGCCCTTAAAAACCGCACTCCACGTATGGAGGAGATGCAGGTTACTGGTAAAGTAAAAGTTCTCAAATACTTCAGTAGTCAAAAGAACCTTCACGTGCTTGGAGCTCGTGTTGAAGAAGGGGTATTAAAGCTTGGGCAAAAAGTTAAAATCGTTCGTCGTGATATCGAAATCGGTAAAGGTACTATCAAGAACGTGCAGCAGTACAAGTCTGATGTACAACAGGTCTCTGAAGGAGAATTCGGTCTGCAACTTGAAACTAAGTACGAGGTGGCTCCCGGAGATTATCTAGAGCCTTATGACACAGTAATTACCTAATTATGTCTGATCGTCACCTCCGCGTCGAATCGCTCATTCGTGAGCTAGTTGCCGCTTTCATTCAACAGGAAGCCAATGCCGACCCTTTAATCACTGTTACGCACGTTACCACCTCTCCAGACTACCGTCGCATCACCGTTTATTTCACCACCATCCCAGACGGACGAGAAGAAGATGCCTTAGCCTTTCTTAAGCGCTCAGGCGGAGACATTAGAGGCTTTATCAAAAAGCGCAGCAACCTAAAAATCATTCCTTTTATCGAGTTCTCTGTAGACTATGGTGAACGCCATCGTCAACACATTGATGAAATCGCTAAAGAAATTGAAGGAAAAGCCTAAACTAAAAACCTGACACACTAGTGTCAGGTTTTTAGTTTAGTTGGCGGTTGCCGGTAAGCTTTGGCAAGCTACTCCATCACCGTCTCGATCTAGACCATGACGATCTGGCTGTTCAGCCGTCTTACAGGTTTCGTATACTTCTTGAGCCTCACCCTGGGTCTTAAAGTCTGAGCAGTTATAAACGTTCTCCTCACACATTGCACCATAGAGAGCATTACCTTCAGCGTCGCGCTGTACCACCGATTCAGATAGTGAACCAGTATCCATAAGCTTACCTAAATCAACGTCGGTGTTGGCCACCTCCATGCCAAGTGCGGCCAAAAGCATGATGCCAATACCCAGCATCCACAAACGAGTCTTCTCAAAGAAGAAAGCTACTAACGCTACTACTATTAATAGACCAATAATGATTGCTAGACGAACATTTTTATTACGTCGCCACTCCGCTACGTTTTTTTCCATATAAAAATTATACCAGATATAGGCAAGATAAGTATTTTGAAACCACCCCATTTAATGGTAAAGTACAGCGTACAAAAGTCCTGGTGGCGAAGTGGTTAACGCTGCGGTTTGCAAAACCGCCATACGTGGGTTCAAATCCCACCCAGGACTCACGAAACAAATTACGCCTCCGGCGTTTTTGTTTCGTGAGTCCTGGAGCACCATGCTAAGGCATGATGCGGGTGGGATTTGAAAGACGAGCGATGTGAGGTGCGCCCAATAGCGCACCGAAGCAGCGAGTCGTGGTCAAGCGAATGAGGTAGATGTGAGTCGTCAGACGAAACAGCTACCCATGAGAGTGACCGAATCCCAATTAGATGCACCCACCAAAACCGTGCCCGGGTGGTGGAATGGTAGACACGAAGGACTTAAAATCCTTTGCCCATTAAAAAAGCGTACGGGTTCGAGTCCCGTTCCGGGCACCAATGTAAAAAGCCAGGTCTTGTGCCTGGCTTTTTACATTGGTCGTAGGGACTCGAAGCCCGATTGAGTTAGATTTGAGCTTGCGAAAAATCTAACCAATTGGGGTACTGCCCCTGTAAGGGGAGAGTCCCGTTCCGGGCAGGTGACCGAGTCCGTAAATGTCATTCCATTCACTTGACACCACCCTTCTCAGTATGTAATAAATACCAAGTTCCCAAACAGTTCCTTAAGGAGTACACCATGGCCATGCGCGTCAAAGAAACCGAAGGCTACACCAACTTTGTTCATCCTGAATGTAAAACCAGTGAACGCTGGCTGACCAACTGCGCCAAAGACAGTCCCGACGACTTCGAGGCTATTGGCTACCAGACCAAGCGTGCCGGCCAAGTTGCTTACGACATCAACGGCAAGGAAGTACCCAGTCACTTTCCGGTCTTTATCCTGGAAAGCGAATACAACTCCCGCCACCCTGAAGTAAAAATCGGCCAATAAGTCGAACGGACCCACCTACACATAGGTGGGTTCTTTTTTTGACAAATTTTAAAACGTGTTCTAAAATAATACCAGACTAGCACCCCACAACTCAACCGGAGACAACCATGGAAACAAAGTTTCTTGCGCTCGTTCGAGGTAAAGGTTGCCTCCTTACCCTCGACCAACTTCTGGCCATCTCGCACAAACAACGCAACAGCGGACTGGTACTCACCTATCACCAAGTACTGGATGGTGAGCGGCTTCGCCAGATGACTGAAAAGGAGAAGGCAAGCCTTCCCCTCAGAGACAGCTCCTACCTGCTCGAGCTTCGCACTAACAACGATCATCTGGAACAACATCCGGATGAAATGTTCCTGGGCAACTGGAGCAACGGAGAGATTGCTTTGGTATTCTGCCAAACCGGCTTCAAATACCGCTGTGGCAAAAACGCCTTCGGGAAGCGTGGCACCTATATCAAAGGTCATGTACCCGTCTTCGCCAAGCTCTCTGAGATCTTTACCATGGTCAAATGGCCGTGACTTCCCCGCCCTGCAATCCTGCAGGGCGTTTTCTTATCCAATCTAAAATTAACAGTGCTCAGGCACTGTTTCTTACCACGCAAAACAAAAGCCCCATAAAGGGGCTTTTGTTATTGTGCGTGGGAGAGGACTTGAACCTCCATGCCTCGCGGCACCTGCTCCTAAGGCAGGCGTGTCTACCGTTTCACCACCCACGCATTTGGGTGTGCGAAAGAGTATAGCATAAAGAAATAATTTGTCTCTACCCCTGGTTAAAAACGGCCTTGCCAAAACGCTCGCTATCTTGTACACTCATCCCACAAATCAAATGCCTTCTTAGCTCAGTTGGTAGAGCAGCTCCCTCTTAAGGAGACGGTCCAAGGTTCGAGCCCTTGAGGAGGCACAAAGAAAAAAGAAAAAACCGCCCTTCGGCGGTTTTTTTGTAAAGCTCAGACTTGATACCGAGACAGCACAATCAGCTTTTTTTCAAGCGGTAAGAGCATTATCCTTTCACCACCACTCAAACGAGCCAGCTCGCGCATCTTGGATGAAATTATTAGCGGTGCCGGATTCTTTAAATCAACTTCGTAAATAAGCAAAGTAAGAATTGCGCCATCTTCATCAAGCTCATGGCCAATCACTCGATACACCACACCAGGCAAGAAACGCTTATCCATTTCCTTGATCGAAATACCAAGCCTATCCATCTCGGCAACTTTAGCCTTATGGTCGTAGCGTTCTTTCACTCTGGGCAAATGCTCAATGACATTGAAGACAAAGAGAATCAAAATGAAGGAAATGACAATGTAAGGAACCAGCGACTTAGGTTTAGACATATAGCCTCCTGTTGGCAACCAGACCTGATTCAATTAAGCCATTATTTAAAAAACAAAGCAATAGCGACCTTAACTGGTCGCTATTTACTTAAGTTATTATACTGACTTCAATCTAGCCTTTTTGAACTGACTTCCCCGCTTTAGTTTGTTGTAATAACGAGCAATAATTTTCTTTACCCTGGTCGGTAGAGTATCTACCGCCTGACAAGTATATGAACAGTAGCCATTTTTCTTTTCTAGACACTCCTCACAACCCAAGAACAACTTATGACAAATTTGGTTTTTGCAATGATGGTGCTCATCACTCTTATTTTTGTGACAAAGATGACAATAAGAAATAACCTCATCACCAATTCTTTCACCCAATCTCTCGTCAAACACGAAGTTTTTGCCTTTAAACTTGTTTGGTAGACCTTCACGCTCTACCTGATGTTTGTAGTCTATTACCCCACCCTTAAGATGCTTAACATTCTTAAAGCCCATATGCTTCATCCAAGCACTAGCCTTCTCACAACGAATACCACCAGTACAGTACAAGGCCACCTTCTTATCTTTATGAATCTTAAGGAGCTCTGGCACTACCTGCAACTCTTCACGGAAAGTGTCTACATCAGGCTTGATAGCCTTCTCAAAGTGTCCAATCTCACTTTCGTAAGCGTTACGCATATCGATGATGATAGCCTCAGGATCATCAACATAGGCATTCATTTCAGCGGCGGTAAGGTACTCACCAGTGTTGGTCACGTCAAAAGTACTATCATCAAGACCATCAGCTACCACTTTATCTCTCACCTTAATAGTAAGTTTATAAAAAGACGAAGATGGTCCTTCCTCTACCGCAATCTTATAAGGCACACCAGTAAGCTCTGGCTGTGCCTGCACCCAAGCATCAAACTCCGCCCAGTTTTCTACCGGTACATTCATCTGAGCATTAATACCTTCGTTTGCCACATAGATACGCCCCAAACACTCCAGTTCGCCCCACTTCTTAAGGAGACGCAAGCGAAAAGCCGCCGGATCATCAATACGTACATAACGATAAAAAGATACCGTACGACGCGGACGATTATCACTCGCTACCGCCTGGCGCTGCTCTTCTCGTGGGCGCATATCTCTAAGTGGGTCTGTCATAAAATGATGGTTTTAAATAAGTGCCAAAATGGTACCAGAGCCAAGACACAAGAGCAACTTATAATAAGCGCTAAATAAGACCATAGCTGTCTTTATGTATCATATATGATACATATCATCAGAATATCAGGTAAGGATCAAAAACGGCTTTGGCTCTAGGGGCCACCAGGACTACAGATAGCCAAAAACAGCAAAAACAACGGTATTTGGGCGATTTTTGCCACCTGATTTTCCAAGTAGCCCCAGGAGGGCATTCTAGGGACAAACCGGATAAAATCCTTATTTTACAAGGGTATTTTAAGTGTTGCATGCTTGACTTTTACTTCAAAGTATGGTAGTATAGCAACAGGTGGATAGAGATGGGTTTATACCCTCCCCTCTGTTCTTTGAAAATCTTTCTTTTTAAGGAGCCAACCATGGCAACAGTTACTCAGGCCGACGATGTCACCATCAAGAGAAGTCGCTTTCTTCGTTTTGTTGTCTTCTTCGCCACCCCGGCCCTACTGGCTTTGGTGCTTGGAAGTCTCTTTGGCTACTTGGCTGTCACCTTCATTGGTGATGAACGTTTTTACGGAATCGGCTTCACTGTCGGTGCCGTAGCCGGTCTGGTGTCCTTCCTGGCCATGAAGCACAACTTCGTCGTCCAGAATGACACCACTGGCCTTTTGGTTACCCTCGATCAACTGCAAAGCTTGCTCGGGAAAAAACCGCATGTGGTCTATGGTCCCGGCACTCACTTCAGCTACCCCTGGGAAGCTCGGTTTGCCAAAAACAACATCCCGGTCGAAGAAGTGGCCGAGGATTTCAGCTTCACTGCCATCTGTGTTGACGGCACGATTTCGGGCACTGGCTCGTTTCGTCTGCGCCCTGATGTGAACAACCCCATCAACTACCTTTCGGGGGTGGCAGCAGTGAGCAAGGACTTCGCAGACCTGCTCAAGGCTTTCATCACTGACTGGTTTGCAGACAAGTCACTTCAGCAAGCAGTGAGTCTCAAATACGAACTCAATCGCGATCTCAAGAATCATTTCGCCGGAAACGGCGTAATGGAATTTGAGGAACGGTTTGGTATTCAGGTAGGAGACATTACGGTCGGCGAACTGAAACTGAGCAACGAGGTGGAAGAAGCTCGCAACGCCATCAACGAAGCGGCTATTATTGCCAAAGGCACAGCCATCATGCTCGGCTACGACACCGTGGCCAAAATGCAAAACGCTGTCGCCAGAGGCAAGATCACACCAGCTGAAGTAGAAGCGGCGCAACGCCGCTTCATGGTTGTCAGCGGTCAAATCAAAGACGCTTCCACTAGCCGTTTCGAGATTGACATCAAAGGTCTTTCCCCCGAAGCGGCAGCAGCCCTTACCGCCTTTATGCAAAACCCCGCCAATGCCCAAATTATTCGTAATGTGGGCAGCAAACAACAGAAAGGTAAACAGTCATGAGCACTGCTCACGAGTCACAGCAAGCGGCTGGAACGGCTGCTACGGCAGTCAGGTCTGAGGTGAAGACTGAGTGGTACAAAAAGCCACTCTTCCTGCACTTGATGATGGCTTCTGCTGTCATCATCGTTGCTCTTCTCATCAACGCCAACTTCAACGTCAACTTCTTCTGGAAGTTGCTCTTGGGTGGCGGGCTGATGTGGGGCGGAATGAAGCTGGCCACAAGCTTTGATTCAGTCGCCCCAGCCAAGGTCTGGGGGAACATCCTCCGAGGCTTGGGCGCTGTCATCATCATCTTGGCAGTCATCAAGTCGGGAGTTGGTCTTGTCGCCGAAAAAACGGTGAACATCATCGACAGCAAACTGACCGAAGTGGCTACCGGTAAACCTTCCGGCTCAAGCGCTGGTGAAACCGTCGAGTTGGCTGAGCGGGACAAAGTTCCGCACAAAGCCAACTTCCTCGGGATGCCGGTGGGACATGAGATCACGGTCAAGGCGTTTCGCCCCAACCAGGAAATCATTGTCCTGGTGGACACTGCCTACCAGCACATTATGGACAAGCAGTTTCCAGACATCCAAGGCGTAAAGGCGTACAGCGTCTGCGCCCGGGTGGTGCGTCCCAAGCTGCCGGAAGACGTCACGGTCAAGTTCCGCACCGATCGCGGTGACGAGACCAACGCTCCAGTGTTTGTCATGGCCGAAGAAAGTCGAGTCATGCTGGTCAAGCACGGATACGACGGCATGAGTTTTGACGTGAAGCTGAAGCTCACAGTGAAAAAAGTGGGCACAGACAACTGCGTCAACACCGGCGAATAAAAAGAAAGAGGAGTTCTTAATTAAAACGGACCCGCAAGTTTACTTGCGGGTCCTATTTTTATTTATGGAGTAAAGACAGAAGCACAACCACTGGCGGTAGGATTGTTGGCACAGTTTAGCTGACTATTTAAACCAAAGGTACCGGCCGCTAAAGTAAGAATAGCAAAAGCCGAAGTCATAACTACCAAACCAATAATGCCGTACATCAGGTGTTTTTTACCATCTTCACGCGCCGACTCATTGCTAGCCCCCATTAGATACTGGGCTCCGCCCCAAACAAAATAAAAGAAAGCTATACCCATCAAAAGAGCTATGAGCGGAAAGAGAATGACTCGGTTTAGGTCGGCTACAAATTCAGCGGCATGTTGTTGTGGCGTCATATACAGATATACTAGCAAATTTTTAATACCCTACCCCACCCATATACACAAAAGCCCCCTAAGGGGCTTTTGTGTATATAAAGTGGACTAGATAGTCTTTACCTTTGGTACGTTCTGTAGGGTATCTCCCTCAAGACCAGTACTGTCTGCAAGCAAGTTTACTACTCCCCAGAAAACGATGATGAGCAGGAAGCCAAGAGTGGCGTAGATCATGAGACTCTTTCCAGACTCCTTAGCGTCATCATTGGCTCCACCAACGATGAAGTACTTAAACATTCCCCATACGAATACCAAGAATCCGATACCGATAATGAAAGGAATAAGAACGTTGTTAGTAAAAATCAGAATGTTCTCAAGAAGATTCTGGAACGGTCCAAGATCACCACCACCGGTTGCCAACTGAGCTGAGGCCAAGAAAGGAGTAAGCAGAAGAGCTGAAGTTGAACCTACAAATAATTTAAAACGTTGCATACAACAATAATTACAATAATTTACTTTATAATCGGACTTACCAATAATTATACACAAATAATGATTTTTATTATATGACTATTTTGGGATTGTGTATAAGTCTAGATGCCAAAAATAGACGACCGAAGCATTGCGACGATACCCCAAGCGATAATCATCACCACAAAAACAATCACTGCCACTACCGCATATTGCCGACCCTCCTCCCTCGCCCCTTCGTCGGCGGCATTAATTACCCAAGAGTTAAAGATTTTCCAAACTAAGAAAACAAACAAGGCTCCAAAAATAAGTGGAATAGCAATATTGATTAACCCAAGAAAAAGATTAACTAATCCAGAAAACGTGGTTGGAGGCATAATTAAAAGCTAGTTACAATATTTCTAACAATACCAGCAATAGCCACCGAGCCGATGATAATCACTCCACCAATTACTGCATACAAGAGTGCTCTGGTGGCCTGCTCCACCTGCGAAGCATTACCCTTAGCGGTGACATAAAGGAAGCCGGCGTAGATAATGAAGAACACCACAATCGGGATAGCAATCACTATCACCACGTTCAATATAGCTACCAATAAGCCTTCGATGGTACCAACCTTGAGCGGATTCTCAAGTTTGACCGAACCTTGAGTTGGTGAAGTATTATTCTGCGCCCAAACCGTCTGTAAAGACACCGCCCACAAAAACAAAGTGGCCAGACCTAATCTCATTTCACTACTTAGAAGTTTTTGCATAAAGATAAATTAAAATTAGTAAATTCCTCTAGTACGATTTATTGCATCAGCTGCGGCGGCGGTAGTGTCACGCCGGTTGGCGTTTACATCCTCATACATCGTGTTCAAAATCTTACCAAACTCATCTAGCTCTGGATTAAGCCAACCTCTAGCATAGATAGCTGAGATGTAAGCCACTCGGCCATACACATCATTACTACCTACCGCCAAAGTACTGCGATGCACCGGCGCCATATTGTAGCCATCAGCCAAGGTCTTAGCATTGGCGGCTGTGGCTAATTGTAGGGCTGCGGCAAAGGCGCCATTTTTATTTACCGAGGCTTTAGGTATGGCAAACATATAGAAAGAGCCATAGGTACGACTAACGGTAGCTGCTTCGCTTTGTGGAACCTCAGCAATATCAAAGCTTAGGTTAGGATTTTTGGCAGCAATGTCTCTTCCTTCACTAGCGAAGCCAAAATACATAGCCAAGTCTTCACTCAGGAACATTTCTTTATCCTGCCTAAGTGAGCGATTCCAGCTGTATAGAGAGTTATTAGTGTTACTAAAATTGGTATAAAAGAGAGCAGCTTTAGTAAAAGGTAGGGCTGAGACACTAGCACCAACCACCTCATCAAGGCGAACATTGTAACCACTTGAGCTCTCAGTTGTCATCTGACTACCACCCTGAAGTAAAAGCATTGAGTAAGTAGCGAAGGCGTTTTTGATATTACTGTACTCACCCATCGCAATAGCGGAGGTATTAATATCGCGATTAAAACTGCGCACCGTCAGGGTTGGTACCGTCTCTCCCACCACCTCTTCCCAAGTCTCTGGCGCTCTTAAGAAATCAAATTTAGCAAACATGTCTCTGTTCCAAAAAAGAACCAGTGGATCCACAAAGAGTGGCAGACCATAAACCCCATCACTAAGAGCCATCACCTCCGCCCCGTCTATATATGTAGAGCGAAAATCTCTAATCGGGAAAGACTCATACGAGATAGCCTGCAATCTAGCTCGGTGTTCAACCAAACGATCTTGTGGAATCAAAAGTAAATCAGGTGCTTTTTGATCAGCTAAAGCGTTTACAAACTCAGTATCAAATTTTTCGATTGGCACCTGCTTGTAATAAACAGAAGTAAATCCCTTATCTGTTTCTCTAAGCTTGCGAAGCAAGCTGTCAAAAGTCTCGGGTGGCAAAACACCCCAAACTGTCACCTCACCAAAAGTAGAAACACCTTCTTTAGGTGGTGGGTTATAAACTTTAAGCATTATCAAAGCGGCGAAGAACAATCCGCCAAACACTACCACCAACACAAGTTCAAATGGTCTTAATTTCATACTTTTCTAACAGTAATTCCATAATGGTGGTCTCCCGCTGGAAATTCATTTTCTAAAATGAAACCATTGGCCTCACACAAATCAACCGCTTTTTCTTTACTAAACACATCGGCCGGCTGCGGACCCATACCACCAAACGATTCAGTCCAATCAATAATATGCAAAACCCCGCCTGGTCTTAGGACTCGCCTCATTTCTGCTAGAGCCACTTCTTTTAGTTCAAACTGAAATAAGGTATTTACTAAAATACCGGCATCAACGGCATTATTTTGTAACTTGATACCATTGGCCTCTTCTAGGTCGCACCAGAGTGGATGGACATTGGTCAGAGCCTGTTGGCGAATCATGTCGCCAATCTTCTCAACTAGCATTTTCTGTATCTCGCAGGCATAAACCTTACCGGTTTGCCCAACGGCTTGTGAAAGCGGTTTCAAAAAGAAGCCATTACCAGCCCCAAAGTCAGCCACCCTATCACCCTCTTTTAAATGAAAATGGGTTGTGACAATTTCGGGCACAATAAACTGTCCAGAAAAAATAGTATTCATTAACTATAAGTATACACGACGACTTTGCTTCGAAGTAAGGCTGGTGTGTAATAAAAACAGCGCCAGGCATAGCCTGGCGCTGTTTTTATTAATCTTTAGACGAATACCACACT
>JACCDV010548571.1_pt1 | contig 29096 bp, 26 predicted proteins | sample 7446131 | NCBI WGS metagenome assembly JACCDV01 (sample SAMN15323448, study PRJNA562643) | freshwater metagenome | isolation source: river surface water | place: USA:Blue River Watershed | collected 2017-08-17 | reverse complement strand
GGCCTCGACAGATTAAAAATACAATAGTCGCGCGCAGAGTTAGATTCACTCTTTAAACAAATCTAAAACTACAAACGCCACTCAAAAAGTTCGCGTTCCCGCTTTTGCTTTTGCTTAATTTTAAGCAGAACTAAAATGGGTGCCCCCTAAAATTCCGTCTGAAGTTTTGGGGAAGGTATAATATTTCGGACTGCGTTTCATAAGTTTGCGTTTACTTACATTGAAACAAAGAAAAATAAACGCGGTTTAGCTTATCCGTTAGTCCGGTTAAAAGATTAGCTAAAAACCTATAAACTGGAATACGCTCGTAGACACTATTTATAGTTTTAGTCCGGACGCGGGTTCAACTCCCGCCATCTCCACTAGATAGCTCTCGTCAAGAGAAGTCCTAAAAAGCATTATAGGAATAGAAAAAGTGGCGGTTTCAAAGCCGCTTTTTCTATTGTAGGAGAGGCTCCATTCTTAACACCATTGTTCTTCAAAAATCCCATTTACCCAGATGTTATAAGGGTTTTTGAAGTATCCAAATATCTTTTAAGACTGATGCCGCTATACAAACTTAGTCTGCTCAAACGATCCTCCAGAAAAGCCTTTTATATGCTATGTCCTTAATCATTTTTTATAAGCGCTTATAAATATCTTGTTATCAACGTTTGATATGCACTCAGCGAAGTTCTTAGCCTCCTCGCCAATTTTCTTAATCTCTTTTCTATTTTCTTCTTATGCCTCTCTTGAGCCAGTAGTTCATTCGTTCCATATATCCGCCGCAATTTCTTGAGCTAGATTCAAAACCTCTTTATATGGACGGGCTTTTTTCAATATTTTACCAAGCTTTCCTTCTGATATCTCAAAAATGTTTATCGCCGCACCACAGCGTTGATTGCAACGATAAAATACGCACCTATAACCCTTCTTTGGTTTAATTGCCCAACTAACCGTTAAGAGATTATTATATTAAAGGCACATCATAAACCCTCTGGCAAGAAAATCTAAATGCAAATCTTTCCTTGCTGCTTATTTAGTCTTGCCGCTCAGCTTATCTTGGATTATTTTATAAACATCCAGGCTAATCAAGCCTTGGCGATATCCTTTGCGGATAGTTATTCCACGAGGTTTATATTCAATGTAGTCAATATAAAGACTCTATGTAAGCATACACATTACTTATTCAAGATGAACTTTTTTCTTTTTCTTGCAATGGCAAGATGTTTTACTCTCTAAAAACGCTGAATATCTTCTTAGTTGGGGGAATCTATCAAATGCAAACCGTGGAGCACTTCACGGATAACACTTGCTTTTGGCTCGTCTGCGGTAAGTAATTTGTCATGGATTAAGTCTTTGATATATTTCATCCTTGGTGGTGAATCAAAAAACCCAATAGCCGCACTCAATGCGTGCTTGCTTTTTTGTATCGCCTACTTCCTGTTCTGTTCTCGTTATAGTTCTCGTTATAGTTCTCGTTATAGTTCTCCTTGAGTAACAAAAACGTCTCAAATAACTTTCCTTCTGGTGAATCTTTAAAGTTAAAGTTTAAGCACTCTACTTTAACCTTCCTACTTTTAAATTTTTTACGTAGGCGGACTTGAAAATAATTTTACTTTTACCCAAGCGAGTTTCTTTTTCATCCAATCTCCCTTCAAGCCGACAAGAAGGATAATTACCCAGAAAACAAAGAGTGTTCGCTTAATATTATCGCCATCATCAAACAAAAAGGAATTAGCAGAGCGAAATAAAGAAAAAATCTCATATCCAAAATTCGAAGAAATATTGAAAAAATCGAACATAAAATTTAACGCCAAGAACAACACACCAGACATAAGAAAAAACACTCCCACACAAAGCATCGCCGCTAAACCGCTAAAAAATAAAATGCTATCGTTCCAAATACTATCTCTGACGTTCTTCGTACATATTTATTTTTACTCTCCAAGAGATTGGCTATTGTCCCGACTCCTATAAGAATAGCTATTAAAATTAAAAATTGGTTCATAGTAATTCGTTGATTTTTACATTTATTAATTTTTCAAAGTCTAATTTACGGATTAGCCACTTTTGACCAATATGGAAAATCCATCAAGTTTACCCCACCTGTAGCCATCGCAAGACAATGGCTTTAAACACACCTAGCTCGACTACAATTTCACGCACACCCAAATAATTATTTTGGTCTTGCGTGCCAACTAACGAACTATATATTATCAGTATGGACCGACTTTTGCTAAAAGTACAATTCCTATAAACAGCGAATTTTTTTATTATAAGAATGCAAATCAAAATGTTGCTATTTTTAAAACCGCACTTGGTTATAACGCTATCATTCTTTCTGTCTCCCACCCAGAAGCTATCGACACATAGATTATTGGCGACCCCAAATCTTTAAATGCTGAACTTGGGCAGATACAAAAGATATATTTGAATATATTTTTATAGCGCTTCTTTCAAAATAAAATAGTTTTAGGCGTTAAACACAATCTAATAACAGGCGAGTTTTGCAAAGAAGCAAATCAAACACAATTTAGTTTTTTAATGTATTAACGCCTGAAAGAATTGACTGCTTTCTTATAAGCCATTATATTTATCATATAAATAGACATTATTACAAAAGAAAACCTGTGCTTCCCGTTATCCGAAAAAATCGCGAAATTGCTGCTCGCGAATTAAGAGTCATTGACGAAAGCGGGAAAAATCTTGGCGTTATTTCGCGAGAAGACGCATTAGAAATAGCCACAAACAAAGAGTTAGACCTTATAGAAATATCATCCACCGCTAATCCTCCAGTAGCACGCATCGGCAACTACGATAAATTCCGCTATCAAAAAGAAAAAGAGTTTAAAAAAGAACAACAAGCGCAGGCAAAAAATAAAGATGATATGAAACAAGTCCGTATTGGACTTGGATCGGCCAGAAATGACCTCTTGATAAAAGTCCGCCACATTGACGAGTTTCTAAAAGAAGGCTATAAAGTAGAAATCCTACTTAAGCTTCGTGGGAGGGAAAAATCTAATAAAGAGTGGGCTTTAGAAAAATTTAACGAATTTCTTGGTTTAATTACTGAAGACTTTCGTATAATATCCGCCCCAAAAGCAGGAGGTACAGGATTTATTGCTCAAATAACTAAAATATAAAATGGCAAAGAAAACTTTTTCTAAAAGATTTAAAGTAACCAAAACAGGCAAAATAACTCATCGTAAAATGGGCTTATCTCATTTTAAATCCAAAAAAAGTTCTAAACTTATACGCAATAAACGAAGTCTTATTCCTATGTCTGTTACTAATAAAAAACAAATAATCGCGGAATTATAATATAAAAATATGACAAGAGTAAAAAGAGGCGTTATCGCCCATAAAAAAAGAGAAAAGATTCTTAAATATACCAAAGGTTTTCGTTGGGGTAGAAAATCTAAAGGAAAGCTTGCGAAAGAAGCTCTTGTGCATGCTTGGCAAAATGCTTATCGCGGAAGAAAAGAAAAGAAGAGAAGCTTTAGAGCTTTATGGAATACAAAATTAAACGCTGCCTTGAGAATAGAAGGGCTAACTTATAGCAAGTTTATAGCTATAACAAGCAAAGCTAATATCAATCTTAATCGGAAAGTTTTGGCGGAAATTGCCGTGAATCATCCTGAGTCCTGGAAGAAAATTGTTTCGTCCGTAAAGGAGGTTTAGGCCTAATATATTCATAAGCGTTCCTAAGTAAGCGCTGACTGTCTTTATTTAAAGATAGAATGTGTCTTGCGTCTCTATATTGAAACCAACCGAATCCTTTGTGTTCAGATGATATTTTAATATCTGTTTCAGTGGTTTCTGCAAGATAAAATATTACTACTTTAGACATTAGTTCTTTATTTCGTTTGAAAGAAAACTGCTCTACTTTTTTAAAATTTCGTTTAATAAAAAGCTTATCTGGAGCAATGCCTGTTTCTTCTTGTGTTTCTCTAATAGCCGCTTCTCTGCTAGTTTCCTTAATGCTTGTCGATTTAGTATTTTCTCCATCCGAATCAATAACACCACTTAGTTTGTCCTCAATGCGTCCTTTAGGAAAACCCCAATATCGCCCACCATAATACAGCAGTAAAAATTGTGGACCCTGTAATGTATTTCTATAAACTATAATCCCAGCTGAAAATTCTTTTTTTTCTTGAATATTTTCCATAATTATTTAAATAATTTTTAGCCTATCTCTTAACTTATAGATAATGTTTATCGACTCTAATCAAGAGAAATATACATTAACTAATCCGCCATTGCGCAAAAAAACAGCTAATAACGCTATGTTGCCGAATAAATCAGCATATTTTGTGTCGACACCAGGCTATTTATATTTAACAAGTCAACACAAGTTATTACCAGTATTAACTGTCTATATCGCTATGTCAATATTACGAAAGGTTAATAAACTTCCGTCTGCAACAACATTTATATTATCGCCCCTCTTTATGTTGCCTGATAAAATCATAGAAGATAAAGGATCTTTTATTAGTTTTGATATAGCGCCTCTAAGTGGTCTTGCGCCAAACACGGGGTCATATCCTTCTTTCGCAATCACATTAACCGCATCATCTTCAAAACTAATTATAATACCCTGATTATCTGATAACATTTGTGTTAGCGCGTTAAGTTGCAAACGAGCAATCTTTTTTATATCAAATATAGAAAGCGTTTTAAAAGCAATAATATTTGAAAATCTGTTTAATAATTCTGGTTTAAAATATTCTATTAATCTCTTTTTAAGCATCACTTCAAGCGCCTGAAAACTCATATTATTTTCTAAAGATTCTTTAATCAAAGAAGAATGAGCATTTGAGGTCGCAATAATAATAGTGTTTTGAAAGTCCACTGTCTTGCCAACTCCATCTGTTAATCTTCCGTCATCAAGCACCTGAAGAAAAAGATTTAAAACACTGCCGTGCGCCTTCTCAAGCTCGTCTAAAAGAATTAAACTATATGGCTTTTCTAACACAGCTTCTGTAAGCGAGCCATATATTTTCCCATTATCCCCGCCTATAAGCCGCGTTATGCTATCTGGCCCCTGATACTCAGACATATCAAAACGTATCATCATATTTTCTGAACCAAATTGTATAGTAGCAAGTGCTTTCGCAAGTTCTGTTTTGCCTACTCCCGTCGGCCCAACAAAAAGAAAAGACGCTATTGGCCCTTGTTGTCTTGAAAGTCCGCTTCTATATTCTCTAAGTGATGAAGCGACTGCTCTAACTGCTTCTTCTTGGTTAATTATTCGCTCGTGTATTTTTTGCTCTAGATTTAGTAAGGATTTTGCCTCTGCTATATTAGCCTGATGCATGGGAATATTAATTCGCTTTTCAGCCGCTCTGATAATATCATCTTCTCCTAATATTTTATCCTCTCTTCTACTTGCTTCTGCTAAAGCCTCTTTTAATAAATCTTCCGCAGAAGACGGAAGCGGTTTATTATGAAAATATTTTTTTGCTATTTTAACCGCTTTTTTTATAGCCGCAAAAGATATTTCTATCTTCCACTCTCGTTCAAGTATTACACTATCATAAGACAAATATTCTTCTGCCTCTTCTTCTGATATTTCTTCAATTTGTACCGATTCAAAAACGCTAGCGAATGAGCTATCCTGCTCTATATTTTTTTTATATTCCCGCGGATATGTCGCTCCAATTACCGAAAAAGTGTCTTGTTTTATAGCGGGTATTAAAACATCTGCCGCAGACATAACTCCTCGCGCTGATGTACGAGCCAAATTATGTATATCCCTGATATACAATATTACATTCCCTGCTGTTATTATTTCATGCACTATTTTATTTACTCTTGCTCTAAGCTCATCTTCGTCTGCTCCTGATATTAAAGATCCTATGTCTAAAGCCACTATTCTTTTATCAAAAAGCTGTGGAGAAACTTGATCTTTGATAATTTTATAAGCTAAGTGACCAATAATCGCCTCTTTTCCAATGCCAGGATCTCCTATAAGAAGAACATTTGGCTTCGTGGGGCGGGATAAAATATCATGTACTCTTTCATATTCGCTGGTGTGTCCTACAAGAAACCCTGATTTACCCACAATAGCCATATCTGTTATGTCGTCGCCAAACTTATCAAGAGTTGGCGTCGGACGAGATGTCCATGCGCGATTTATAGTCCTAATTTTTCTAACCGGAATCCGCGAAGCAAAAAACGATGTATGCGACACCGGCTTTGCTCTTACTAATCTTCCAAATATCAATGCTTTTTCTAAATCTTTAATCACTATCTCAAATAGTTTAAAAACTTTTTTAATTGTTTCATCACCTGCCACGAATTGCGTGATAAGCAAGTCCGCTGGTGTTATTGATTCTTCTCCTATTTTTAAGGCTGATTCAAACGCTTGTAAAAACATCAATTCTATATTTTTTATAATATCATCTTTGCTTGTTATTCTTTTATTATTTGTAACTTCTATAATTTTTGATTTTAATTCTTCTATATCTACTCCTAATCGTCTTATTGCTTCTTGTACTTCATTAGCATTAAGAACCTCAAGCATTATTGCTATAGATAATTTTTGTCCGTCTTCTTTGTTTTTTTGCAAAGCAGTAACCACTATCTCTTTTACCCTTGGAGTAATATAATCAGCTACATTAACTTTCCCTTTAAGAGGAAGATTCTTAAGCGACTTTCTTGATTTGTTCAAAAATAGTAATTTCTCCAATAGAATAAGTAAAAATAATATTCCCGCGTATCTTAAATTAGCTGATGCCGAAAATAAAAAAATAACCGTGCTAAAACATAAGAGCATCAGCGCTATTGTAGAAACAACTTTAATTAAAAACCTGCTAAAAAAAGAAAGGAAATAATAATCGTCTTTAAAATATAGGGAAAGCATTGGTGTTTATAGTTTGAATAATAAGATATAAAGGTATAAGCGCCCACACAGCGTAAATCATTATAAAAAGCAAACTAAAAGCGGTATAAAATATTAAAGCCATAACAATTCTGACTGGTCGAAAAATTAAAGCAAAGATATATCCTGTTACACTTCTATCTTGATACATTGGCTTAAAAATATTTTTTATATTAACTCTCAAAGCCAATACACGGTCATAGCGCGCTAAGCGATTAATAAACACTAATATAAGAAAACGAAAACCGTTAATATACCAGCGATCCATAAAATCCGCTATCCATATTACTATTCGATTAATTATATATCTAACAGCCATATGTTTATTGTATCGCGTTAAAAAAATACTTGCCACCAATAAAATTAGTATAAAAGCCCGCTTATCTCATAAATAATTCCTAAAACAAAAACAGCTACTAAAAAAATATCTGCCCTCCTCGGACCAAAAGCGCTTCTACCCATAAGCACCACCATAATTGATTCGGCCGCCAGAAATATACCGCCAGTGATTCCTATTAGCGTTAAAAAATTATCCGACCCAAAAAAATATATAATTATCGGCACTATTGCGAATAAAGCATAAGCAGCAATATTAGATAATTTTATATCTTTTGAAACTATACCGATAAATTCCATACCTAATAAAATATGCGATGTAAGAATGGCGGATAATCCAAGTATTCCTATCGCTATAAGCCCCCATACAGGAATAACTGTAAGTCCAGTAACCGCGTCAGGAGTAACTCCTCCGCCTGAAAGAGCAATCGTTGCTATAACGAAAATAATATAAATAATGGCCGGAATCAAAACTCCTATTAAAATTATTTTACGAAAGTTTTTAGGTTCATATTCTGTTTTCGCATATCTTGCTCTTATTGAAGAAATGGCCGCTCTACCAGAAAAAGCAAATAATAGCGGCCCAAAAGGTAAGAGTATATTAACGGGATTAAATAAGCTTATGCCAAAAATGTTTTCCATATGCCCCCCAGCTAAAGCCATCGCGCCGAACATAATAATTATTGCCACCATCATAACAAATACAATAATACCCGCTGTAGACGCTATTTTTACTCCAGCAAAAGTGATAACTGTCGCGACCGCCCAAAATATAAGAACTGAAATAACCCCTGGAAGAGTTGGGAAAATTAGCGAGAAAAAAGCAGGCGCTAAAGCGATATAAACCGTTAGAGCAAAAATAATACCACCTAAAACAACAATTAATGATAATAAATGTCCTGTAGTATTAAAATAATTTTTCGCATAACCAGCAAACCTTTGATTATCTCCGTTCCTATCTATAATTTGCGCGTATCGCGTATTAATAGAATAAGAAGCCCACGCAAAAAAAATAAGCGCGACTAAACTATAAATCAGTCCCGCGCGCACAAAAACATGCGGAAGAGCAAAAATCCCCGCTCCCACAATCAAAGAAGCTAAAAGGCCAGCAGATATAATATCTTTAGCGCTCCTTTTTTTAAATAACATCAAAAAAATTATTTAAATCCGTTCTTTTCAGCTTCTTGTATAACTCCAATTAATTTTGCCACTAACTCTTTAGGATCTCTTGCAAAAACTATTTTATCTTTCATTTCGTTAGCGCGATGTGATTTTTCTATTAATGTTCTAAGAACTTCATCCGTCTCCCAGTCTCCTTCTAGTATTCCAATTGGTTTTTTATCTTCAAACGCAACCGTAAATTCATTAAAAGTACCCATTCTGCCGCACCCTACAATTACGGCGTCTGCCATTCTAACAAGTAAAAGATTTCTGCCTGAATATCCAAAACCCGTATACATAATAATATCGTGATAATCAACGGGAAGGCCATAAGTTGCGATATGTTCTCTTTTTGATACTGCTGGAGAAACACCAACTACAATACCCCCTTCTTTTTTAGCTCCTTTGGCAGCCCAAAAAGGAAATCCTGTAGTAGCTCCGTCAACCATAACCGCTCCTTGTCTCACTATTTCTTCTCCAAGACGCTCACCTATCGCAAACGCTTCTTCTCCACAATGTCCTGTTTCGGCCGCACCAGATACACATATTTTATGTCTTAAGTAAAAATCTTGCATATATTTTTTTATTTTTATATTTTTGTGGATTATAACATGTTCCGCTATTAATACAATTAAAGCTCTACAACTCCTTCTTTATTCGGTAGAACGGCATCTATCGCAAGCTCATCTCTTACTTTATCAGCAAATACCACAGCGGCGTCCTCTTCGCTTTGCACTAAATAAAGATTTTTAATTTTTGTTTTCATTGGTCGCAACCATTCCAATAATTTTATTTGGTCGCCATGCGCTGAATATCCGCTAATCTGCTTTACTTTACATCGCACAACTATCTCTTCTCCAAATATCTTAACAATTTTTTCCCCGTCTAAAAGTTTTCTACCAAGCGAGCCTGGTGCCTGATAACTGATAAAAAGCATTGTGCTATTCTGGTCACTTAAATATTGATATTCATGATGTATAATTCTTCCTCCGTCGCTCATCCCAGAACCAGCTATAATGATTTTTGGCGGCGCCACTTGGTTAATTTCTTTTGATTGTTCAGTAGTTAAAGTAAATTTAAGTCCGGGAAAATTAAATATCTCGTCTCCCCGCTTAAAAAGTTCTATAGCCTCATCGTCAAAATAGTCTGGGTCATCCGAATATTTTTTATATGCTGCAAGTAATTTAATAGCAAGCGGACTATCTATAAATACCGGCACGCTTGGTATACGGTAATTTTCTATAAGCTCATTAATTTCGTATAAAAGCTCTTGTGTCCTTTCCATCGCAAATGCTGGGATCATCAAAACTCCTCCCGCCGAGACAGACTCTTCTATTATGTCTTCTAAAATATTTTTTCTATCTTCTGTGTGTTTATGTATTTTATCTCCATACAGAGCCTCCATCACGACATAATCCGTTTCGGGTAATATTTCTGTGTCTTTTACAAGAGGCGTTTTCACATTGCCTATATCTCCAGAAAAAACTATCGTTTTTTTGCCAGTTGAATAATTAGCTGTAATTTTAATAAAACTTGAACCTAAAATATGTCCTGCGTCATAAAACTCTATATCAAATTCTTTAATTCTAATCGACTCATGATATTTAACTCTTTTCCAAATGCTAAGAGCTCCTCTTACATCTTGTAATGAATAAAGAGGAGAGTGGTCCAATTTATACGCTTCTTTAGCAATTAACCCTTGTGAATCTATAAGTAATTCTTCTGCAAAATCTTTTGTAGGTGGAGTGCTATAAATAGGAGATCTAAATCCAAGTTTATACAAATAAGGAACGCGTCCTGTATGGTCTATGTGCGCGTGCGTTATAAGAAGCGCGTCAATTGTCTTAGGGTCATAGGGTAATGGATTATAATTCGTCTTTTCCTCTTTTTTAGAACCCTGCAACAAACCACAATCAATAAGTATTTTGGTTGTTTGTCCTTTTTCGTTTGGTTCGCCTTCAAGTAAATAATTCGCTCCTGTTACTGTTTTCGCTCCTCCATAAAAATAAAGCTTCATTTTTTAATCATAATACATACTAATAAAAATATAAAAATGTAGAGGATTATATTAAGTTTTACGCTTTAGATTTGAATATACTAAAACTTATTTGACAAAAAATCTTTTTTATAGTAAAAAAGATATATCTTTAAAAAATGAATAGGAGGGGATATTAATGTCTTCAGGAGCAAGGAGACAGTTCTTTACATTTGAGTTTTTTACTTTAGAAGACTCAAGTGTACGCTTAGAAATTGGCGCATATTCGGTGCGTCAAGCGTGGTGGTTAGCCCACCAAAGCAGAAGAGTATTGGGAGTAACAACTTTTTACAGATCAAATTGGCGGAGATCTCGCAAGTCTCCAGGCGCCCCCGAAGGTCCTTTTGTGATGTATAAAGGGGAAGTTTTAACTATAAGAGAGGGGATAGTATGAAAAATAAACTGTCTTTTTGGCAATCAATTGTTGTTATGGCGATAACCAAGAATGAAAAAATTTATTGTCAGGCGGAAAAAGTTTTTGAAAAAAAAATAAATAAGGCTTTTGCTGTCGTTTTATGTTTTGCTGGAGGCGTGTTCTTTTTATCAGCTTTTAGGTTGATAAATATCCCTGACACAATTATAAGGATTGTTGTTGGGTCAATAGCAATGTATGGCTCCTGGATAATATTCAGAGAAAACAACGAAAGCCCCTATTAAGGGGCTTATTTTTTATCAAAACTATTTTTATCTTTGTCACTCCCAAGCGTGAATCGAGGGTCCTAAGAAACTAAAAATTCAAGAAAGGAGGGGTAGACCTGGATCTCAGTATCCACTCAGACAAGCTTGGATTCCGTCTTTCGGCAAAATGACAGACTACAAGGAACAAACCTGGATTCCGTCTTTCGACGGAATGACAAGGGGAAGCGTCGCCACGCACTCTCTCCGTCATCCCTGCGAAGGCAGGGATCCAGGTCCGCATTCTGTATTCTGTATCACAGAAGAAGGAAATAAACCTGGATTCCGTCCTCCGACGGAATGACAGAAAGGTGGGGGAATAACCTGGATTCCAGCTTCCGCTGGAATGACAAAGAGAGAAAGACGGAACGACAGAGAAGGATTATCGCCCTTATAACACGTAAGAGCCTATATTTGTATTTTTATTTATTACTTTAAGTTTTAAAAAATAATCACATCTTATCCTTATCATTCATCGCTCTCGTTACCGCTTCTCTATCAGACCATGCAATTTTTTTGCCCCCCGCAAGATGTATAAATCGTTCACTGCCTTTGCCTGTGATAATAACCACATCCCCAGCGTCCGCAAGCGATACCGCCTTATCTATTGCCTCTTGTCTGTCAAATATTTTAATAACATTTCCGCCCGCATTTTCCGCTCCTTCTGCTACAGAGTTTATTATCTCTGCTGGATTTTCATCATAAGGGTCCTCGTTCGTTACAATAATTTCATCGCAATATTTCACTGCAATTTCACCCATTTTCGGTCTTTTCCATTTATCCCTCCCTCCTCCAGCCGACCCAAGAACACATATCAATTTATGATTTTTATGATTAATTTTAGATGGCAGAGTAATCCATTTATAAATATGCTCTAATGAGTCAGGCGTATGAGCATAATCTACTATCACTTTGCACGGCTCCTCTATCACTACCTCTACCCTGCCAGGTACACCGCTAAAACTTACAAGCGCCGTTTCAACAATTTGCTTATCACAACCAAAATATTCAGCAACCGCCGATGCGGCAGCGTAATTAGCCTTTAAAAAAGTTCCGCTAAAAAATATTTTTTTGTGATTACCCGCAGCAGAAGTAAAATAATCAATGTGTTCATCTTCTTTGTTTATAAAAAATACTTTTGATGATTTAGAAGAATTAAAAGTATTCGCAACATATCTAAAAAAGTCTAATTTTGCTTCTCTATAATTTTCAAAACTGCCATGCGCGTCTATGTGTTCCGGATGTAAGTTCATAAACACTGCCGCATCCCACGCGATAAATTGATGTCTGCGTTGTGCAACTCCTTCTGAACTAACTTCTATTACCGCAAATTTACATCCTTCCTTTACAGCTTCTGCCAGTATTTTTTGTGTTTGACCCCTGCCAATCATTGTATTACCAGTTATGTTTGGTTTTTTCTTGTCTCCAATAATGATATGAGCTGAAGAAATAACAGCTGTTTTATGCCCACAAGAAGAAAGCGCCGCCGCAATAAGCTCTACCGTTGAAGTTTTACCCTTTGTCCCGGTTACGCCAATAACCGTAATATTTTTTGAAGGATTACCATAAAAAACACTATTAAAATAGGTTAAACAATAATTATAAAATCTTTTAAGTTTTTTAATCATCTAATTTATCTTATATATTTTAACGCTTCTTTTAATCTATCATGAGTATTTTGCGCTTCTTTACTTAATTTTTTAATAGCTTCTTTCGCGGCATCTCTCCTGTATCCTAATTTAATCAACGCGTCATAGACATCTTCATCCCACTCCGGAACATCTCCTCCTCCTTTTATTTTATCTTTTAATTCCACCACTATTCTTTCTGCCGTTTTCTTCCCTATGCCGAATGATTTAGTTAGCGCCTCTGTTTTTCCTTCTTTAATTGCCGCTATTATATGATCTACTGCGCCAAGACCAAGAATACCAATTGCAGCCCTAGGGCCTACGCCCGAAACAGTATTTAACATTTCAAATAAATCTCTGCTTTCTATCGATAAAAATCCGTATAAATCCATACTTTCATCCTTTACAAATAAACAAGTAAAAACTTTCGCTTCTTGTTTATTTTGAAGCGCTCCTAAATCTGATGAAGGCATAAAAACCTTATAAGACTCTCCTCCTGCAACCGAGAGAACCACAAATTTAGCGCTTACTTCCTCTACTTTTCCTTTTAGAGCGTAAATCATATAAAATATGTTAGGATTATACAATGAATCAAGAAGAATTAGAAAAATACAAAAAAACGCTTGAGATATTAAAACAAAGATTAGAGCAAGAATTAAACGAAACTCCTGAAATACTGGATTTTGGAGATCAGGCTGATTCAGAAGAAGACGAAGCAGATGAATCAGTCGCCGCCGATGAACAAGCCGGAATCAGAGATGAAATAAAAACACGACTTGAGAATGTTCGTATTGCTTTACATAAAATTGAAGCAAAAGAATATGGTATATGCGAGAAGTGTCACTCTCCAATTGAAAAAGATGTTTTAGATATTGTTCCTGAGTCAAGTCTTTGCAAAACTCATAAATTAGAGCATTAATTAATGTCTCGTAATCTCTCAAGAATATTTGCCGCTGAACTTGAGGGAGTCGCGGCTAAACTAATCACTATTGAAACCGATTTAAATATCGGTCTTCATAACTTTACTATTGTTGGGCTGGCTGACAAAGCTCTTTCTGAAGCTAAAGAAAGAGTAAGCGCTGCCTTAAAAAACTCTGGGTTTCGTCCGCCAAATCGAGAAAACAGACGAATAACAATAAATCTTGCTCCCGCTAGCGTACATAAGTCTGGCTCTCAATATGACTTAGGCATTGCTCTTGGCTATGCTGTCGCAACAGGCGAAATTAGAGATGTCATTTTAGACGATAAAATTATTGTCGGAGAATTATCTTTAGACGGCGGGCTACGCCCAATTAAAGGCGCTTTAAACATTGCTTGCCTTGCGAAAGAATTAGGTTTTAATGAAATTATTTTACCATCAGAAAACGCAAGAGAGGCAGCCCTTATATCCGGAATCAAAGTTATCCCTGTTCGCACCCTTACTGAAGCGGCAAGACACCTTGAGGGACTTGAAAAAATAGTGCCCGCTATACAAGAGAGCATTTCTCAGTCAACGACAGATGCAATTTTAATATCCGATATTAAAGGTCATGAATCCGCAAAAAGAGCTTTAATTATTGCCGCCTTAGGTCGTCATAATATGCTAATGGTAGGACCGCCTGGTTCAGGAAAAACTATGTTAGCAAAGGCTATTAATTCAGTGCTTCCGTTACTTAGCATAGAAGATTCTATAGAAACTCTAAAAAATTGGAGCGCTGCTGGTCTTCTTACTGATACGCGTTCTTTTGTCGCATCGCGTCCGTTTCGCCACCCTCATCATACCTCTTCTTCTGCATCAATTATCGGCGGCGGAACAAATCCTCGCCCCGGAGAAATAAGTTTAGCTCATAATGGAGTTTTATTTTTTGACGAACTACCAGAGTTCCATCGAGACATACTTGAGTCTTTAAGACAACCATTAGAATCAGGTGAAGTAATTGTATCTCGAGCAAAAGCTAACCTTCGTTTTCCTGCAAAATTTCAATTTATCTCTGCTATGAATCCATGTCCGTGTGGTTATCACGGCGACCAAGAGATAGAATGTCGTTGCAGCGCATATGATGTTATTCGCTATCAAAAAAAGATTTCAGGGCCTCTTCTTGACCGCATAGATATTCAAATAAGCGTTCCTCGCATTAAATATGACGAACTAAAAAGCGAAAACAAAGATGACATTATTAAATATCGCGAACTTATTGAATCCGCTGACGCTTTTCGTAAAGAAAGATTTAGTAGATTAGGCATCACAGTAAATAGCAATGCAGAACTTTCTGCTAAAGAATGTGATCGTGCAATTTTTTTATCAAAAGAATCTGAAGAATTATTAAAAAAAATATTTGATTCAGCGAAAATTTCTGGTAGAGGATATTATCGTCTATTAAAAGTTTCTCAAACTATTGCCGATATTGATTTAAGCGAAATAGTAGAAGCGAAACATATTGCTGAAGCCTTTCAATACAGATTAAGACTTACTGCTTTAAGCTAAAATATCAATATATTTTTTAACAATTAATCGTCTAATAAAATTAATTTGTTATTCCTATCTGGCATACTCCATAAGATAAAAGATGGCCAGAATTACCAGCCGTTCCTATAATTTGTCTTTTTTCCACAAAATCTCCAACTTTCACATTAATTGTTTCTAAATTAGAGTGTGTAATTTTACGCAAAGCATCGGTTATTTCTATTGTTACAAATCCTCCTTTACCATCGTTCCAATCTTCAGGTTCGCCTACTTCCGTCACAAGACCGGCATATCCCGCTAAAATCTCCATTCCGCAAACAGCAAAAAATATATCTTCTTCTTGATATCGTCCTGCAAATTGAGCTCCCGCTTCAATAAGCCACGGATATGAACGAGGTAAATCAACAGATTCAATATTATTCATTAAATCGCTTGTAACATCAGAAAAAAGAGGAGATCCTGAAAGGGCTGACCCTCTTCTCCAAACAGAGCTAGTCTCTCTTTGGATAATCACGCCATTTGTTTTTCTGTCTTCTATTTTGGGCGTTATTTCAGCGACAGACTCTTGTAAATTAACCTGAGTTCCTGACCATTTCAGCAAAATGACCGATAAACAGAGCATAGTTGCGCCTAAAATGGCTAAATATGCTATTTTTGATAGTATTGTATTAATGACCGTGATGCTACCACATAATTTAAACCAAAATCAATTAGAAGCTGTTAAATATAGTGGCGGACCACTGCTTATCACCGCAGGGGCCGGTTCGGGCAAAACTAAGACTTTAACAAGTCGATTAGCTTATTTTTTATCTCAAGGCATCTCGGGTAAGCAAATAGTGGCTATTACTTTTACAAATAAAGCTGCTGAAGAGATGAAAAAACGAACGCTTATAATGCTAGAGGCAGAACAATCAAGTTTAAATAAATTAAATGATAGCGACCTTCCTTTTATAGGGACCTTTCATGCCTTTGGCGCAAAAATTTTACGACGCGAATCGTCTTTTTATGGCAGAACTGGATCGTTCACTATTTTTGATGAAAATGACGCTATTAAGATTGTCAAAAAAATTCTCAAAGAAGGTGATTTTGATAAATTTAGATATCCTTTCGGCACGGTACGCAAACATATCGCTCGAGCTAAAGATGAGTTATCACGCGATTTCTCTGATGAACAACTTTCGTATATTTATGATAGATACGAAATAGAGCTTCAGAAACATAATGCATTTGATTTTAGCGATCTTATAGAAAAGCCTACCCGTCTTTTTATGTCATCGTCTGAAAAATTATCTAATTATCAAAATTATATGCGTTATTTTTTAGTTGATGAATATCAAGATATAAATGCCGCAGAATATCAACTTGTTAAACTTCTATCTAACAAGGAAAAAAATATCAGTGTTGTAGGAGATGATCATCAGAGTATTTACAGTTTTCGCTCAGCGGATTTTCGTAATTTTTTAAATTTTGAAAAAGATTTTCCAAACGCCAAAGTAATAATCTTAGATCAAAATTATCGTTCCACTAAAAATATTATTGCCGCTGCCGCGGCAGTGATAAATCACAATAAATATCAGCGGCCCAAAACTTTATGGACCGAAAATCAAAACGGCGAGCCAATTAATGTATACGGATTTAGAAGCGCAGAAGAAGAAGCCGATTGGCTTGCTCAAAGCATAGATAATGCTAAAAACTCTGCCATTCTTTATCGTACCAACGCTCAATCGCGCCCCATAGAGCAATCTCTTGTTTTTCACGGCATACCTTATGTTGTTTATGGTGGACTAAAGTTTTATGACCGAAAAGAAATTAAAGATATTGTATCTGCTTTAAGATATGCAACTAATCCTGCCGATGAGTTAAGTAAAAATAGAATGCTTAAAGAATTTAAAAAAACACGAATTCGCCCAATTATTGATACTTTACCCGAAATGGCATCCACGCTCTCTCCTGTTGAATTTATCGGCTACTTATTAAAAGAAACCAATTACACCGAATCATTACGAAGTGATAAAAATTTTGAAGATCGTATGGAAAATATCAGTGAGCTTATTTCTTTTGCTCATAGTTTTTCAACCGTTGCCGAATTCATAGAAAGAGTTTCTCTTCTTGAATCAACTGATCAGCCTAAAACAAATAACACCTCATCGCCACGCGCGCTTGCGCCTCTTCGTCTTATGACTATTCATATGGCGAAAGGACTTGAGTTTGAAAAAATATTTTTAGTCGGCGCGTCAGAGAGTATATTGCCGCACAGTCGTTCTATTTTCAAAGAAGAAAGCATAGAAGAAGAACGACGATTGATGTATGTAGCAATGACAAGAGCTAAAAAAGAGCTGTCTATATCTTTTTTTAAAAACGCGTCTCGTTTTCTCTACGAAATACCGCCAGAATTAGTTATTTTTAATAATTCCGAGTATACATACAAAGATGAAGATACTATTTATTTAGACTAATGAATGCTAAAAAATCTCTTGGTCAAAACTTCTTACACGATTTAGATATTCTTCAAAAAATATCTAATACGCTAAATATAGTAAAAAGCGATATTGTAGTTGAAATTGGTGGAGGTCACGGCGAACTCACTCAGTTATTATCCTCTCAAAAACCTGCGAAACTCATTGTAATTGAAAAAGATATAAACCTCGCTATTCTTTTGCAAAAAAAATTTAATAATCACGAGATAATTTCAGGAGATGCCCTGCAAAAATTACCACAAATTAATTTGCCTCCTAACTGGAAATTAATAGGCAACATTCCCTACTACATTACCGGACGACTATTTAGAATATTATCTGAATTACAAAACCCACCGGAAAAAACTATTTTACTTATTCAAAAAGAAGTGGCTAATCGCGTTTCTTCTGTTGCTCCTAATGCCAATTTGCTCTCTTCAATGATTCGCGGATGGGCAACGCCTACATATCTTTTCCCCGTTAATCGCAATAGTTTTTACCCCGTGCCACAAGTTGATTCTGCCGTAATTTCATTAGAAAAAAAAGCTGTTTCCGCGCCTTCAGAATATTTTTCTGTAACTCGCGCCATATTTAAGCAACCGCGTAAAAAAGCTGTAAATAATCTTATGGATTCTCTTAAAATGGAAAGATCGCAGGCGAAAAATGCATTTTCCGCCTGCGGATTATCTCTGGATCTCCGCCCTCAAAATCTAACTCCTGAAAATATTTTATGCATAGCTAAAAAAATAAATAATTTTTCTTCAGACAAAAATTAAAATCCAGAATCCGTCCCAGCGGAAGCTGGGATACACGCCTTCTCCTTTTTTTTAAAAACACCGAACACAAAATACAGAATACAAACCTGGACCCCCGCCTTCGCGGGGGTGACAGAGAGAGGGACGTGGCAACAAAAAAGAGTTGTTATATCGTTTCTCTTTTATCATTAAACGGAAGCTAGAACCTAGATTTGTCCCCCTTTTGCTGTCATTCCGTCGGAGGACGGAATCCAGGCTTGTCCCAACGTAGACTGGGATCCAGGTTCGTTTGTTGTTGTCATTCTAGCGGAAGCTAGAATCCAGGCCTGTCCCAAAGCATTAGAATATAGAATGCAGAATCTAGAATGATTTTATTCAAGACTCTAGATTCTTGGGTTACAGAATACGAGACCTGGATCCCTGCCTTCGCAGGGATGACAGATAAAGGATTTTAATTTTTGAATTTTGAACTAGATCATTCCGACCAGCTTGCTGGTCGGAGGTTCATTTGTAATTTTGAATTTTGATTTTTTAATTTCTTAATACCCCCTACCTTCGCGGAGATAAAGGGAAAAAAGCAACAGCAACAAAAAAGGCGTCTTTCCAATTTGTAGTTTATTGACATACAATCGCCAAAATAACACAATTATAATATAAACTACTGATGCTTAACTTTTAATTAATTATGAATCCGTTAGAAAATAAACAAATCAAACACGAATCAACGGGCGACGCCCTTGAAATCGCAACGCTAAAAACACGACTCGCGCAATTAGAATATCGGCAAACACCAGAAAAAACAGAGCTTTCTAAAGAAACTGTTATTAGGCAAGAAATCAAAGACTATATTAAAGAAGCTCAAGAAATCTCGCCCATTAATTCTCCGCGAACAACACGAGACGAAGCCAAAGAAATTGCTCAATTTGAGCCAAGTCAACAATTAGGAGCTTTAATTGATATAGCCTTACAAAAAGGAATGTCGCATGCTGTTTCCGTCGCTAAAGATCTAAATAATCCGGCTATTTTAGACGAGTTTCACGATACATTAGTAGACCAATACTACGACAAATTATTATTAAATAAAATGTTGGATTAATTTTAAATCCAGCCCTTATGATCACCACCTTTCTCCCATATTTATACTTAATTATTTTTCTTTTATCCGTTAGCTTGGCTGTTTTTATCGCTTTTTTAATTATTCTTTCAAGAAAAAAAGAAAAGGGATTTTTATCTCAAGGAATGCGCTCCGCGCTTTTTTTAGTTACCCTACCGCAATTTACTAAAAAAGAAGGAGAAAAAGATAAATCCGTTGAAGAACAATTAAAAATAGCCGAACAGTTTTACGCCGCTTTAAGCGGGATTAAAGAATCAAACAAAATTAAACGTTTTTTGTTTGGCAACCCTAGCTTAATTTTTGAAATTGCCGTTCCGCGCGTTGGAGAAGAAATTCATTTTTATATTGCCGCCCCACGCTCTATAGCGCAAACAGTAGAAAAGCAGATTCTTGGATTCTGGCCTAAAGCTCAAATACAACCAGCGTTGGATTACAACATCTTTAATCCCTCAGGCAAAACAGCTGGCTCTATATCTGTTTTATCTAAGTCTTCTTTCTATCCATTACGACCCCATCAAGAATTAACAACTGACCCTCTATCAACTATCACCAGTGTTTTTACTAAACTCGCCCGAGAAGGAGAAGGAGCAGCTTTGCAAATTATAATCCGCAAAAGCCAGCAATCACTAAAAGAAGACGCTAATAAAAAAATCAATTCTCTCTTAGGTATAGAAAAAGAAAAAGAAAGTAGTTTTATAACAGACATGTTTTTCCCAAAACAAGAGGAAAAACCCTCAGCCCCTAAACCACGAGTAGAGCCAACTCCTGTAGAACAAGCTCAAATAGCGGCAATAAGTCAAAAATCTAAAGAACCTCTTTTTGATGTTAATATTCGTATTTTAACTTCAGCGCCAACCGAAGAAAGATCTATAGAAATATTACGCCAAATTCAAAGTTCTTTTGACCAATTCAATTCGCCGACTTTGAATCAAATTAAATTCCGAAAATTATCCGGTAAAAAGTTAACTCGTCTTTATTATCGTTTTTCCTTCCGTATATTCAGCGAAAAAGAAATTATTTTACTTTCTTCCGGAGAATTAGCAAGTATTTTTCACTTTCCATCATCTTCTTTAATTACTCCGTCTATTAAATGGTTAAAGACTAGACAAGCCTCTCCTCCTCCTAATCTTCCAAATAACGGAACTATTATCGGTAAAAATATTTTTCGAGGCGAAGAAAGAATTGTTTCTATACTACAAGACGATCGAAGGCGACATTTTTACATTATTGGTCAAACTGGTACTGGTAAGTCCGTTCTGCTACAAGAAATGATAAGACAAGATATTGAATCAGGAGGAGGAGTGGCACTAATTGACCCTCACGGCGATATTGCTGAAAAAGTTTTAGAGTTAATTCCACAAACAAGAATCAAAGATGTTATCTATTTTAATCCTAGCGATTTTGAAAAGCCATTAGGGTTAAATATGTTGGAATACGACTTAAAATACCCTGAAGCAAAAACCTTTGTTGTTAATGAATTATTAGAAATTTTTGAAAAGCTTTACAACCTTAAAACTCACGGTTTTGGAGGACCAATTTTTGAACAATATATGAGAAATGCTCTTTTATTAGTAATGGAGGATCCTGATTCGGGTAATACTTTAATTGAAATACCAAGAGTTTTAGCTGATGTTAATTTCCGAAAATATAAACTTTCTAAATGCCAAAATATGGTAGTAAAAAATTTCTGGGAATTAGAAGCAGAAAAAGCTGGAGGAGAAGCGTCTCTTGCTAATATGGTCCCTTACATCACAAGCAAAATGAATGTTTTTATCGCTAATGACTTAATGAGACCAATTATCGCGCAACAACAATCTTCGTTTAATTTTAGAGAAATAATGGACCAACAAAAGATTTTAATTATTAATCTTTCAAAAGGAAAATTAGGAGATATAAACAGTTATTTGCTTGGAATGATTATTGTAGGCAAAATTTTACTTGCCGCTTTTTCCAGGGCAGATATTCCAGAAGATCAAAGACGAGATTTTAATCTTTATATTGATGAGTTTCATAATGTGACGACTACAACTATTACCGCCGCATTAGCAGAGGCAAGAAAATATCATTTATCCCTCACTTTTGGCCATCAATTTATCGGTCAGCTTGATGAAGATACAAGAAAAGCTATTTTTGGAAATGTCGGTTCAATGCTAGCTTTCAGAGTTGGGTCGGAAGATGCCAAATATTTAATAACTGGATTTGAGCCAGTTTTTGACGAAAATGATTTAGTAAATCTTGATAATTACAATGCCGCCTTGCGACTTTTAATTAAAGGAGCAACCACAACACCGTTTAATATCGTTACTATGCCTCCTAAAAAAGGCGATGAGGAAATTGCTCGTTTAGTCAAAGAATACTCTCGCATACAATATGGAAAAGATCGATTCATAATAGAGTCCGAGCTTCGCGACCGTCTTTCAAAAAATTATTAATATCATTCTTTTTTTCAATCTGAATGACGTCTCTTTTTTGTCACTCGTAACAGGTAGGGGGCAAGTTTATATTTCGTATTCCAAACCCTGAGCCTAGATCCCTGCTTTCGCAGGGACAAGCCTGGATTCCGTCCTCCGACGGAATGACAGGTTATCTTTTTGTCGTCCTCGCCCCCTTTATCCGTCATCCCCGCGAAGGCGGGGATCCAGGTTTGTATTTTGCATTCTGTATTTCAAAAAGAGAATAGTCTGAATTCCAATTTTCGCTTTGAATAACATTCCTATTTTCTAATTTTGTATGTATTTCTTACTCTCAATATGCTATTGTTAGAAAATAAAATTATGTTCCGCAAAATAATCAGTGTTTTTCTACTATTAATTATATTAGGAGGGCTTGTTCCTGTTGCGACAGCAGAAGAAAATAATCAAACATTCAATAGGCTGGCACAAAGGAATCAAATATGCGAAGAAGATAATAATTGTGACCCTGGTTATATTTGTAACAGAGATCTTGGTGAGTGCACACCAGGATGTCGGGCAGCATTTAATCATCTAGGCCCCGAAGGAACCAGGTGTCCACCTGCAATCCCTCATTGTGTAGGGACAGAAGAAAATCCCCTTATAGGAACATGCCAGGCTGAGCCACCTAAGCCACCTGATCTATCTGATTTTACTCCCCCTAATGCCCTTATCCCCCAAACTAACGTCAATAATTTAGAAAACGCTTGTGCTGTTGAAAGTCAAAATTTTTTAAGAGATATCGGTGGATTTGTGGCGGGAAATATACTTTGGGGAATTAGTTTTTTAACAGCAGATAAACTTATTAGTTTTTTTGAAACATTAACTGTTTTTGGTATTCAAGTAGGAGGGATACTTCAGCCTTTAGGTCAAGCCATGAATTTTTTAAGAGATATTTGGATGCAATCTCTTATTTGGGGCACTATTGCTTCTATTTTTAATTGGTTTGCTGGCTCTCTTATAGATACAGGCATAGAACTGAATATGATGCTAACCGAAGACAATCCTCTTATAACTTTTGGTGGCAGAATAATTCTTCAAATAACCAACCTCGGGTTTGTTATAAGTATTATTTTTATAGGTATAGCCACCATTCTTCGTATTAAAAAAGATGAATTCTCCGCAGACAAACTTCTTTTTAAACTTATTATTGGCGTTGTCTTGGCAAATTTAACTATACCAATAGCCCTAGCTATTACTAGTTGGGGGACAAGAATTACCGAAGTAATGTATCAAGCTTCCGCCCCGTGTCCTATAAATATAACTCGTCAATTTGCAGCAGGTAGGTTACAAAGGCAATTTATGGAAATATTATCTGCCCCGTCTCACACAGAACAAATATCTTATAATATAAATAATGAGTTATTAAATAATGTGGGCGAAGCAGAAAGATTTGCTCTTAATTTCATAATGAGATTTTTCACCGCACCAATAACTATGTTTAATAACGCAATCAGATACCTCATTTTTTCATTTCTATCTATGATCGCCGCCGCACTTCTTAGCTCTATAGCCGCTATTACTTTTCTTATTTTTGCCATATTTCTTTTTATCCGATTTGTAATACTTATGCTTTTAATTACTTTTTCTCCTTTAATTTGGTTTGGTTTTATATTTAAAGATTTTAAAATAGAAAATAAAAATATTTGGTCTGCTTGGTGGAGTCATTTCCTTAAATGGACTTTCTTTGGCCCAATTATTATTTTATTTATCGCGTTTGTTTCTCAATATATGCAATATGCTGTAAACGCCGAACAAACAACAACACTTGTCACTATAGGTCACCTTATTGCCGTTATAATTATAGCCGCTATGGGTATTTTTGTAGCCAAAAAGTTTAGTGGTGTCGCCGGCGGGATGATGATGACCGCGGCAACAGGAGGGCTTGGATATATAGCTGGAGGAACACAAGGATTACTAAAAAGAGGACAAATGAGCGCTCAAATGAGCTTTGATAGATTTAAAGCAAAAGGGGAAGAAAATTCTCTTGGGGCTAAAATTGCTAAAATGTCATCTAAAGGATTTGGCGTTATGGGGTCTGGCGCTAATATAAATAAAGGCCCCGTTTCTTTACTGAAAAATGTAGGTATTAGCCCAAATATTAAACTTCCAACCGACCAAGAAATCAGAAAAGGGATTATTGAAAAACAGATGACAAATCCCGTAAGAGGAGGACTTGAACAAGCAGGGTTTAGCATCGGCAAAGGCAAATTTAAAATACAAGGGTGGACTAAAGAAACGCCCGAAAATGTTTTATCTCTCACTAATACTGATCTTCAAGGATTATCACCTGAAGGGAAAAAAGCGGCTACCTCCGCTGTCTACAAACTTCAAGGCGACGAGGAGAAGGAGGCTCTTAATCCTAAACAGCTTGTTAGTCTTCGTAGACTTGAGAAAGGTTTAGCCGCAGATCTTGCAGATTTAACTATAAAAGAAATAGATGTGCAGGGAGTAAGAGAAATGATCAAACTAACTAACGAAAGCATTTCGGAGATAATTCAAAATGGCACTAAAGAACAAATTCAAAAAAGCGCTGAATCAATACTGTGTCTTATTGAAGACCTTAAAAATAATCCTGATAGCTTTAATAAAGATGAAATTAATAAAATACATGATTTACGAAGAAAATTTGATGAAAAAATTACAAACTACATTGTAGATGGTCTTGAAACTAATGCCGAATCAATATTTAATTTGTCAAATTCTGGATTATCATCTATTGGTAATAAAGGCGCCAACGAGGATAAACAAAAAATAAACGATATTATAAAGAAATTATACAGCAGTAAATTATCATCCGATCAAGAAGATGAATTATTAAGAATAGACACTAAAATTGATATTCTTAAAAAGCAAGGATTATGGTTATAATTAACTTATGACTTTCAACGAATTACACCCAACTATACAATCTTGGATTAACTCTGACGAGTTTATTGGCTCCATCGTCTCTGTTACACGAACATTCAGCTTGCCAAGTTCTTCTATCTTAATAAACGCCATATTTGACCTCATTCTTAAAATAGTTAAACCAGAAGAATTTAAGACTAAGCTTTTTGCTTCCCTCCCCCCAGATAAACAAAACGAAAATATAATCAACGAATTAGTTAGTTTCTCTCTTTTACCAATAAAAGCTCCCCTTCTTGAATCAGGCATAGATATTACTATCATCGCGCCAATTAGTAATGCAACACTAGTTACTTCCGAAGCCGTAACATTAAATACATCAGATAATTATCCGACAGAAAATATCACGCTAAATAACAATGCTTCATTAACGCCAAATACTACCTATGAAGCACCTATTAATTTTACGCCCATTACTGCAAACACGGATACCTCACCTATTCCATCTTCTCCTCCTGCTCCACCCACTCAATCTATTTTGCCTACTATTGAGGAAACTCTGCCTATTGCCACAACTATCGCTTCTCCGTCTGTTATTGAAAATATAGCTCCACCTATTGCTTCTTCTCCTATCATTCCTAACTTCGTTCCTGATTCAATTTCACCAGAAACAAATAACCCACCTATTACCCCTTTTGTAATTTACGAAGAAAAATCAATAGAGACAGCAATGTCATCTTCTAATCATATAGAAAATCCTTTAAGGCCAATGTTCTATACAGGAGAGTCAACAAAACAAGAATCCTCTCCCGTTGCTAATATTGAATTTAGAAATCCTGAAGACAATAAGCAAGTTAATGCTAATAACATTATTAACCTAAAAGATTTGCCTTTATAAGCTAATTATGGCTTAATCAGTTTTATATATTATGCAATTTCAAGTTCCTCAATTTGAAATAGAAGGGAAACTTATTGGACCATTCACGACAATTCAGGTTCTTTATATTACTGTGACAGGAATCGTTTCTTTTTTAATGTTTCCTATTTTAACCATTGGGTTGTGGTTTTTATTTGCGACAACGCTTATCGGAGGATCTTTAGTGATTGCTTTGGTTAAAATACAAGGGCGACCCATGATTGTTTTTTTATCATCAGCTTTTCAATATTTTTGGGGACCAAAAATCTTATCTTTTAAGCCTCCTATAGTTGAAGTTATTGGTTTAAAAAATATTCAACCAAATTCTCCGCTCAAAAAGTTTGATATTCCAAAACAAACTATAAGACCCTCTTCTCTGCCGCCTGAAGCACCTCATATCGCCCAAAACACGTCTCCTCTTCCTAAAAACATTATTACACAGCCCATTAATCCCGATTTAACTTATGCGCCAGAAATATCTGATGACTCTATTCCTTCGATACCATCAATTGTAGTAACGGGTCACCAGCCAATAGCACCTGCTCCTATTGCAGTTACTCCCGCTGGATCCCCTGCTCCACATTTTGTTCCACAACCAATTATTATAACCGAGCCCGAACCAATGATACCGCCTCCGCCACTCCCTGTTTATATGACAAAGAAAAAATCTCGCCTTCAATCTTTATTTAATCAAATTACCACCTCTTCTCTACCTATTCCGTTTAGAGAAAAAAGCTTTAAACAAGATAATGCTAAACAAGCCGAACAATATGAACTAATACAAAAAACAACCGGCGAAACAGTAGTCGCTCGCAGAGTAGATTACAGATAAATTTTATATGATTAAAAATAAATCTAACAATTTTCAAGACCACATAGGATGCACCGAAGATCTTTCAGATATAAGAGAAATTAGAAATAATACTATTTTTCTAAAAAACGGTGGAATGAGAAAGGTAATTATGGCAACCGGAATAAATTTAGACCTCAAATCCGAAGAAGATCATGCTTCTACTATCGCTTCATTTCAAAATTTACTTAACTCTTTGGATTTCTCTATCCAATTTAATGTTCATTCCCGCCGATTAGCCATAGAAGAATACTTAAATAATATGGCAAAAAAAATGGCAGAAGAAACAAATCCTTTAATTAAAAGTCAGTTTGCCGAATATATTCAGTTTATTCAAAATTTTATTAAAGAGAACGCTGTTGTTAAAAAAAGCTTTTTTATTACCGTTCCTTTTGATTCTGTTATTTTGCCTACTTTTGGCCCCAAAAGAAAAGAAGAAGAACAAAAAATTGCCAATATGTCTGTTGAAGATCTTATGCAAGATATGGAAAAATTAAATTTCCGCGTAGAGCAAGTAATATATGGACTAAGACAGGTTGGCGCTCGCGCAGTAGTATTAAATGATTCCGAGTTAAAAGAACTTTCTGTAAATTTTTATAATCCAAAAACTGTAGAAAAAGATCCCGTACTTGACGATACTCCTCTTGCCTCTCAAAACATTAAAATAATGCCCGACCATCTGCAGGTTAATGACAAATTTGTTAAATGTTTTTTCGCAATACGCTACCCCAGATATTTATCGTCTAAATGGCTTGACCCTATTATTAATATGCCCGAATTAACAGATATTTCAATTTATGTATCTCCAACAGATACCGGTATCGCTTTAAAAAATCTGTCTAAAAAAACCGCGTCTTTAAGGGCCGCTATCTCTGAAAAAGAAGAAAAAGGGGCGCCAAGAGACCCCGCGCTTGAAACCGCTTTAATAGACACAGAAAATCTCCGTGACACGCTTCAACAAACTCAAGAAAAACTTTTTTCTATAAGTTTTTATTTTGCTATTTATACCGATTCTCTTCCTGAATTAAGAAAGCTTGAATATAAAATAACATCTACTCTTGAAAGATCGCTTGTAACAATAGCCTCTCCCATGTTTGAACAAATAACTCTATGGCGGTCAATTAGTCCTTTTGCCAGAAATATACTGAATGTGTCCTACGCTATGAACACAAGCCCTGCTTCAGCGTTTTTTCCTCTAATTTCACCCGATCTCACCTCCGATGAAGGAATAATGTACGGTCTTAATCTTCATAATAATTCTCTTGTTATTTTTGACCGCTTTGATCTTGAAAATCATAACTCTGTGATATTTGCTAAATCCGGTTCTGGTAAGTCATATGCTGCTAAATTAGAGCTTTTAAGGTCTATTATGCTTGGAGTTAATGTATTAATTATTGACCCAGAAAATGAATATGAAGCGCTCGCGAATGCCGTTGGAGGAGAAACATTTACGATTTCATTAACTTCTAAAGAGAGTATTAACCCTTTTGATATTCCTATTGTTCCCGAGGGAGAAGAAGAAGCAGAAGTCCTTCAATCTCATATCGCAAGCTTAACAGGTCTTATTAAAATTATGATTGGCGCGGTAACCCCTGCCGAAGAAGGTATTTTAGATAGAGCTATTAATGAAACCTATGCTTCCCGCGATATTGCGCCTGGCAGAAATTTTATAGGAGTAGAGCCTCCTTTATTAGAAGACCTAGAAAATGTATTACATAATATGGATGGTGGCAAAAATTTAGCCGATAGATTATATAGATTTACAAAAGGTAGCTATGCTGGATTTACTAATCGCCCGACAAATATTGATATCAAAAACAATGTAATCGTTTTTTCTATTAGAGATTTAGAAGAAGAACTGCGTCCTATCGCTATGTATATTGTTTTAAACTATGTATGGAATATAGTTCGATCTAAATTAAAACGCAGAATTTTAGTTGTAGACGAAGCGTGGCTTATGATGAAATATCCTGACTCCGCCGCCTTTTTATTTAATTTAGTACGAAGAGCAAGAAAATATTATTTAGGTATCACTACTATCACTCAAGATGTAGAAGATTTTTTAAGTTCTCCTTATGGCAGGCCAGTTATTACTAACTCTTCTCTCCAGTTATTACTTAAACAATCTCCGGCCACCATAGATATTGTTGCTAAAGCATTTAACCTTACTAATGTTGAAAAAAATTATCTTATAGATGTAAGCGTAGGACAAGGACTTATGATTGTTGGACAAAAACATGTCGCCATTCAAATAGTTCCCTCATATTTTGAAAATCAGATTATTACCACAAATCCCGAAGAAATTCTTGCGCAAAGAAAATTTATCGCTGATTCGCAAATAACCGAAGAATAATCTTTCGCTTTTTCAAATTTACATATATAATGTTTTTATGGAACCACAAGCAGAAGGAGGTATTATTTCCGCTATTAACGCTATTATCCCCGGAGGTATAGCAAATATTTTTAATTTTGGTTTAGGCATTGGAGCAGTTTTGGCTCTTGGAACTATAATTTATGCTGGTATTTTATATTCTGTATCTGGAGATAATGCATCAAAACAAAAAG
>JACCDV010057619.1_pt1 | contig 29111 bp, 19 predicted proteins | sample 7446131 | NCBI WGS metagenome assembly JACCDV01 (sample SAMN15323448, study PRJNA562643) | freshwater metagenome | isolation source: river surface water | place: USA:Blue River Watershed | collected 2017-08-17 | reverse complement strand
TATGTGCAAACAGCTGGAAAAAAATCTAAGTTTGGTATTTCTCTTGCTTCATTAGGTGATGTGCACAAACTGGTTAAAAAGCATGCTATCAAAGTCGTCGGTCTCCATGCTCACACAGGCAGTGGTATTCTAGACCCTGAAAACTGGAAAGAAACAGCAGTACTTTTAGTAGAGTTAGCTAAAGAGTTTGAAAAAGTTCGTTTTATCAATTTAGGAGGCGGGTTTGGAATTCCTGATAACTCTTTTCAAAAGACCTTAGATATCAAAAAATTAGATGAACTTTTGTATCAAACTTCTTCAAGCTCTCCATCCTTCCAGTTTTGGATAGAGCCAGGTCGTTTTTTGGTAGCAGAGGCAGGTGTTCTGTTATTAAAAGTGACACAGTTGAAGAAAAAAGAAGACAAAAATTTTGTCGGAGTAGCCTCTGGCATGAACTCTCTTATCAGACCAAGTCTCTATGGTGCTTATCACGAAATTGTAAATTTGGATCGGCTTGAGTCATCAGAATTTTTACGAGCAGACGTGGTGGGCCCTATTTGTGAATCAGGAGATGTACTCGGCTATGATCGTTCTCTTGCGAAAGAAACATCTGAGGGTGATGTACTCCTTATGAGTAATGCTGGTGCTTACGGTTATGTGATGGCTTCTTATTATAATCAACGAGAACCTGCTCAAGAGTTTGTTCTTTGACTTAAGCTAATCTTTGTGGATATTATAGAAACATCTTATGTAAATGTCTCTATAGGGATCGACTTTGTCAAACATAATACTTAGTTTGTCATCAAAGCTTTTAAAGTACTTTGAAGATTTTGGGCGCTTTCAAGTTTTTGCAGCAAAAATTTTTAAGGTTATGTGTACAAGACCCTTTCGTCTTTCTCTTGTGATTCAGCATGCCTACAGTTTTGGTGTTGAGTCTGTTTTTATTATTCTTTTGACAGCTTTTTTTACAGGTTCTGTTTTTGGTCTTCAGATTGGGTATGTTTTCTCTATTTTTCGAGCTGAAAGCTTGACAGGAGGCGCCTCTGCTTTGGCTTTAGCTACAGAACTAGCTCCTCTTGTTACAGGTTTTTTGCTCACGGGAAGAGTGGGGGCTGCTATCACAGCAGAAATTGCTACGATGGTTGTCAGTGAGCAAGTCGAAGCCATTGAAGCTATGGGGGTCGACCCTATTGACTATTTAGTTGTACCAAGAGTTTGGGCTTCTATTTTTGTCATGCCTCTTTTATGTGCCTTATTTATGTTTATGGGAACCCTTGGTGTCTATATGACATCTCTTGGAATTTATGCCATAGACCCAGGAGTCTTTGTTGCTAAAATTATTTCCCTCGTAGAGGTGAGTGATATCATCTCAGGCTTACGCAAGATGTTCTTTTTTTCTTTTATTATTTCTTTTCTGTGTTGCTATGAAGGTTTGTCTGCTTCTGGTGGAGCAAAAGGTGTCGGGATGGCTACAACACAAGCTGTTGTAAAAGTTCTGATGCTTATTTTGATCTCTGATCTTGTGATTAGTTTCATAGAAGTCTGGTGGCTTAGATGATTCGCTTTGAAAATGTAGTAAAAAGTTTTTCTAAAAAAGTGATTTTAAACCATTTAGACTTAGAAATTCCAAAGGGTAAAATTACCTTTATTGTTGGAAAATCCGGGGAAGGTAAGTCTGTTACCCTTAAGCATATTCTAGGACTTATGAAACCAGATTCAGGAAGAGTTTTTGTAGGAGGAGAAGATATCACAGAGCTTTCAGGGGAAAATTTGAGAAAGCACCGTCAACGATTTGGGATGCTTTTTCAAATGGCAGCTTTATTTGACAGCTTGAATGTGTATGATAATGTTGCTTTTCCTCTAAAAGAATCAGGCCACAATGACGAGAAAGAAAATCTTCAAAAAATTAAAGAAGTTCTTTCGATGGTAGGTCTGCCTGATATTTTAAATAAATTTCCAAGCGAGCTATCAATAGGTGAGAAAAAACGTGTTGGCTTAGCGAGAGCACTTGTCAATAACCCTGATATTATCTTATATGATGAACCAACCACAGGATTTGACCCACTGATTGCTGAGATGATTGATCATTTAATAGTTAAAGTGGGCCGCGAAAGACCAGATTTAACATCTATCGTCGTTTCTCATGACTTAAAAGCCACCTTGGAGTGTGCTCAACATATTATTATGCTTTATCAAGGAAAAGTTGTTCTTTCTGGAACAAGCAAGGAGTTTCGAAATACGGAAAATAAAATTGTGAGACAGTTTTTTTCTGGCAAGCAGGAAGGACCTATGGTTTTTTTGTAGAAAATTTTATCTTTTTGTAATAGTTGAGCTTCTTTTTTTTCGTTATATTTTCTAATATTATTCCGATGTTTCATTCAAAAGCAGAACAGTTTTTTCTATGAGCGCTTTTTACAAGATTTTGCTAAAATTTCTTGAAAGATTTCCACTAACGATAGCTATGGCGTATTTATGAAAATCATGACGACAGAAACGAAAATAGGATTGTTCACAATAGGGTCTTTCCTAGCTCTGGCCTACATGTTCTTTGTTCTCAACCCAAGTCGCTTTAGCAGTGAGAAGTATAAATCTTACTACACTCTCGTGCAAGACGCTTCAGGCATCATTGAGAACTCAAATGTTCAAACAAACGGAGTGACCATTGGTCGGGTCACCTCTATCCAGCTTGTGGAGGACGGATGGACAAGAATTGATTTTGAAATCAAAAGTTTCGTGAAAGTTCCAAGAGGCTCAAAAACTGTGGTCAAAGAAAAAGGCTTGCTTGGAGATGTGTATCTAGGTCTTATGCGTTCAAATAATTATAATGATCTTCTTGTAGAAAATGATTTTTTAGAAGCCTTTGAAGGAAGGATGGGGATTGGGGATCTCACTTCTATGGCTGGAACCATTGGAAAAGATGTTCAGAAAATCACAAATAGCTTAGCAAACACTATTGGCACAGAAGAAGGGGAGAAAGCTCTTCATGATATTCTTCTAGATTTAAGAGACTCTCTTGCTCTTATAAAAAACACTCTTCAGAATAACTCTGAAAATGTTGATCAAATCACAGAAAATGTGAGAAATGTTTCTGAAAATCTAGTTTCTGTGAGCGAGACTGTAAAAACTCTTTTTGATTTTAAAAACGATGAAAAGAGTATGAAGAATGTTTTTGAATCCATGAAAGAAATTTCAAAAAATATGGAGCTAGCTTCTGCTTCCATTAAAAACATTGCTCAAGGTCTAGACAATGGCCAAGGAACACTTGGTAAGCTTATAAAAGATGATAAGCTTATAGTTGATATTGAAGAGGGGATCTCTAGTGTGAATGAAATGCTTTCTCCTGCAAGACGTTTACACATCGATGTAGATTATCATGGAGAATACCGCTTTGACTCAGAAAATCAGCACTTTGTTAACCTCAAATTACAAACAAGGCCAGATCTGTTTTATCTTCTTGGAGTTACTAACACTTACAGCACAGAAAGTTATAGCCAACTCACAATTGATGGTGAAACAAGCAATCTTAACAAGGATTTACAAAAGCCACACAAAGAGGCTCTCCTTGTCACAAGAAAACAAGATGCTATCCGCTTTAACCTGCAAGTGGGGAAGAGATGGCATGATTTAGAGTTGCGTCTTGGGCTTTTTGAATCCACAGGTGGAGTGGGGCTTGATTATTACTTCCTTAAAGATGCTATAAAAGTAGGTTTTGAAGCCTACGATTGGAATATGAGCTATTCAAATAATTTCAAGAAAAGAAATTACGCACTTTTTAGAACCTATGTGAACGTAAATCTTTTTTCACATCTATACTTGATTGGTGGACTCAACGATTTCACTAAAAAAGGAACATGGGAGGATGGAAAATATCCTTTCTTTTTAGGTGCTGGATTTAACTTTACAGATAAGGATTTGACAAGTATCTTAGGCGCTTCGTCTTTTGCTAGGTAAGAGATGTATAGCTAATTTCATGATCACAAGAGATCTTCTTATGCGACCTTTGTTTCAATATAAACCGTTTTTTTCAATTACATTCTTTTTCTTTGTATTGAGCTCTCCGTTCAGTTACGGTCAGCTTACCTGCGCAAATTTAATTCCCATTGAGCGTTTTTTCTTGACCTATCACTACTCCATTCATGACATTGATGAGAGTTTTGCTGAGAATGTTTTAGATAACTATATGCGTTCTTTAGATCCATTGAAGCTTTTTTTTCTTGAAAAAGACAGAGAAAGAATACTTTCTTATAAAAAAGTATTTACAAAAGAGTTAGCAAAAAATAACTGCCGTATGATCGAAGATATTTACGCTTCTTTTTCATCTAACTTTGAAGAGGTGATGAAAGATGTTCTCTTAGATATCTCTAACAAAAAGTTTGATTACACAGTTGATGAGTATATTAGCTTTGATCGCAAAAACATGTCTTATCCTAAAGACAAAAAAGAGAGAAGTGAAGCTTGGAGAAAATTTCTTAAGTATCGTCTGATGGTCTTAGAAGAAAACTTAGAGGGAGACGAGCAAAAAGCTCGTATAAAACTGAAGAAAAACTATGAGCTCATTATAAAAGATCACAAAGAGGAAGTACAAGGAGACATTTATGAAACATTCCTTAGTAGTTTTTCTATGGGATTTGATCCGCATACATCTTATCTTTCTGCTAAAGTTGTAGAAGATTTTAATATTTCAACACGTCTTTCTCTTCAAGGAATTGGTGCAAGTTTGCGTAGTGATGATGGCATTACCACTGTAGAAAGCTTGATTCCAGGAGGTCCTGCTCACAAAGGAAAACTTCTTAAGATTAAAGACCAAATTATTGGTGTAGCTGAAGGCGCCCAAAAAGAAAAAGTTCCAATGGATTTTGTTGATATTATCGACATGAATCTAAGAAAAGTTGTAAGCTACATCAGAGGTGCAGCTGGCACAACAGTGACTCTAAAAATTAGACGTGATAAAGAAACACAAATTGTATCCATTGTTCGTGAAAAAATTAATCTAAAAGACCAAGAAGCTAAATCTACTTCTTTTGTTTTGAAAAATGAAAAAGAAAGTTACCGTGTCGGCTTAATTGATTTACCTTCTTTTTATATTGATTTTCAAGCTCGCTCAAAAGGGGATAACAACTATAAAAGCTCTACAAGAGATGTTATCGCTGAGTTAAAAAAACTTACAAAAGAAAAAATCGACCTCCTCGTTCTTGATTTGCGCTCTAATGGAGGAGGTGCTCTCGATGAAGCTATTACGTTGACAGGACTTTTTACAGGCAAGACACCTGTTGTTCAAATCAAAACTCAAACCGGTGAAGCTCAAACAAAAGTTTCTGAAATCGGTGCTGTTGTAGGAAAAGATCTTCCTATTATTCTTATGATTAATCGTCAATCAGCTAGTGCTAGTGAAATTATAGCAGGAGCACTTCAAGACTATGACAGAGCTCTTCTTGTGGGAGAAGATCACACTTATGGAAAAGGGACTGTGCAAAATTTCTTGCCTTTAGAAGGCGAAATGGGAGCCGTTAAATATACAATCAGTAAGTTTTATCGTCCTCTTGGCTCGAGCACTCAACTCAAAGGTGTTTATTCACATATTTCTTTTCCAGGGCTTTCTGATCGGTATGAAATTGGTGAAAAACATTACCCAAATCCTTTGTCTTGGGACGCTGTTAAACCACTTCAACTCCAGAATTTCAACATGGTAAAACCTCATCTTCCGACACTTCTCTCAGAAAGTAATAATAGAAGGAAGAAGCTTGGTGTATTTAAAAAATTAGAGGATCTCCTAGAAGAGTATGACAAGAAAAATACTTTTGATCGTGTCAGTCTCAAAAAAGAAAAGCCTGACAAAAAGTTAGATCCTAAACAAGGAGATAAGACTTTAGCTAAAGATGAAAAAAAGAAAGATGTGAGTGTCAGCGAACTTGAAGATGAAGAGTTTTCAGAAGAGCTAAAACCAAATTTAAATCACGATTCTTATCTTCTAGAAACTCTTTATATTGCTGGAGATTATATTAGACTTCTTCAGAAGAAAAAACTTGGGACTTTAAGTGTCGTTGGTTTTGTCCCTGAAAAAATAGAAGCAAAAGATGACAAGAAACCAGCAATAAAAGATGATAAAAAGCTAACCCCAAAAGAAATTAAGAAGTAAGCTCTGAAGCTCATAGTTTTTTATAAGCCATTAATTTCTAAAAGTTCTTCGTAATATTTTAGATCTATCCTCTCTTGCCTTATACTTCACAACTAGGATAATTAAGCCTTAATGTTTATTTCACATAAGGCTTTTATCTATGAAAAAGCGTACGGTCCTTTTTTTTCTAACTCTGTTATCTATTTTTATTTGTTCTTTCAATAAGGCTCCTCTAAATTCTTTTAAAGAAAAAGTAGAAACCCCTCCTAAAAATGTCATTTTAATTATTGCAGATGGTATGGGGCCAGCAAGTTTTACAGCAACACGTATTTGGGCTAAGGGTTCTCAAGGCAAGCTTGCAATGGAAAAAATGCCTGTAACTGGGTATGTAAAAACTTATTCAGCTTCTGACTTTGTCACAGATTCTGCAGCTTCTGGAACAGCTCTTGCTTCTGGGGTTAAAACTTATAATGGTGCTATTGGTTTAAGTTATGCGAAAGTAGATCATAAAGGTGTTTCCAGACCTCTTGAAAACATAGCTGATGTCATGAAAAAAGCTGGAAAATCTGTTGGGGTTCTTACAACCACAAGAGTGACTCATGCTACACCTGCTTCATTTTATGCCCATGTAGAAGATCGTGATATGGAAGATGAAATTGCAACACAAGTTGCAAGTTCGTCTTTAGATCTTCTTATGGGAGGGGGACGTTCTCATTTCTTACCTGATAGATTAGATCCAAAAAATCCAAGAAGACTAGATGGTCGTGATTTGACTTCAGAATTAAAGCAAAAAGGATGGAACTATTTGTCTCACAAAAAGGAGCTGATGAATTTTAAAAACAAGTCAGCTCAAGGCCCTCTCCTTGGGATGTTTAATGAAAGTCATGTGAGTTATGAAAGAATAAGAAAGACAAACTCTGCTGACAGTGAACCTTCTTTAAAAGAAATGGCAAATTTTGCAGTAAACTTTCTTGGTGATAATAAAAAAGGGTTTTTTCTTATGATTGAAGCTGGTCGCATTGATCACGCTTCTCATGATAATAATATAAAAGATATGCTGAGAGAAACTCTCATGCTAGATGAATGTGTAGGTGAGTTACTTTCTAGCCCCCTTATGAAAGAAACACTTCTTGTCATCACAGCAGATCATGAAACAGCAGGCCTTGCTATCAGTGGCTATGCGGATGTTGATGTGATGAGAGGGGATAAACTGACCGAAGTAAAAAAAGATGAAACAGGTATTCTTTCAAGTCATGTTTCTTGGGCTACAGGGCCAAATGGTAATAACAATCAGAAATCCTCTTCAGACACTCTTTTGCATCCGTCTGCTCAATACACTAGCGAAGCTAATCACACAGCTATTGATGTGATGGTTCTTTCTTCTGGACCAGGATCTTCCTCATTTATGGGCTTTATGAATAATACTGAAATCCCAAGAAAAATTCTAGCGACTCTTGGCTTATCATTTACAAGTCCTGTAAATGCACAAAATCCCATCTCTCTCTAAAAAAATTCAATATTTTCTCAAAGGTGATTTTATGTGGAAGAAATTTTGGAAAATTTATTTTCTAATTTTTTTTAAATTTAGCTCTTCTCTTTTAGCTGGGAAGGGAGAGATTTGTAATAAAAAATACGATGATCTTATCTTTGAAGAAAATTCAATGATAGAGGTTTTTCCAGACAAAAAAGAAGATGAAGCAAAAAAGAAAAAAGAAAAATATTTTTTAAGATCACTAGGTCACAAGACTCGCAAAACAGTTCATATCTTAAGGCTTAATCGTTTAATAAAATGTGCAAGCACTCTCGTAGAAGATCAGTATGGTGGGTACGCTTCTTCTTTGCAAGGCCTTAGCATTTTCAATGCTCTTTCTAAGAGTCTTGAAGGAGAAAGTTATGAGTATGAGTTTCTTGCGAAAAAATGTGAAAAAATTCTTGCAGGGTATAAAAAACGAGTACTCAAACAAAAAGAAGTTTCAAGGGGTTTAACTGAAGATGAAAAGAATAAATATCTTGCAGAAGTAGTCCTTCGTTTTCCTGAAAATACTAATATCCTAACTATTGCAAGACAAGCAGTCAATTCAGTGCTTGTGTGTCGTCGAACTATTGGTTTTCACATGGAAGGAGGCCTTGGATTTGTGAGTGGTTTTGGAGGAGACCATTATAGCTGCTGGAGTCCTCTTGGAAGAAAAATTCACCTCTCTGGCCCAACATTTTCTGCAGGAGTTGGTCTTGGCTTAAATCTTAACATAGGAGGAGGACAAAACTATAATGTAACAACTCCTTTACATGATTTAAAAAATTTGATTGTGACTCATGCAGAATCCAAGGCTATAGGGATAGGATTTTCAAAAATAGAAGGTACACATGAGGCTTTTAAAAAAGTAGATGAAAAAGTATTTCTAGATCAAAAAAATCAGCAGAAGACTCGTTCTAGAGAAGGCGCTATTGGAGTAGGCTGGCAGAAAGTCACAAGACAAACAGCGTTTGTAAAAAACGTTGGTATTCACAATGCTTTCAAAGAAACAGGACTTTATGATCTACTGGGGGTTCCTGTTCAAATTCATTTCTAAATGAATGAACAACCTCTGATACTACTTTTTTTAAAATGACTGTTCTTTTGCCACGAAATTTCATAGCAGCGAATCAGCTAAAATAAAATTTTTCCTTATTAAAGAGCCTGCAATACTTTCCTCAATCTTAAGTCTCCATATATAAAGCTGGAAAGAAGATTGCCTTTTCATTGACAAGGGCCCTTTTTTATCTAGTATTAATCTAACTAACACAAAGTGTTTAAAAAGCATACAAAAGTGAGTGTATGAACCCAATCTCTCAAAAACCAGTTCTTTCAATTAAAGATTTATCCGTTTCTTTTGCGACAGAAAAAGGACTTTGCCAGGCTGTCAAAAAAGTGAATTTTGTGGTCTATGAGGGAAAAACATTAGCTCTGGTGGGAGAGTCAGGTTGCGGTAAAAGTGTAACATCTCTTGCAGTGATGAGGCTACTTCCTGATCTTGCTAATGTCTCAAGTGGGTCTATCCATTTTAATGGACAAGATTTACTCACCCTAAACAAAAACTCCATGTGCTCCGTAAGGGGCAATGATATTGCTATGATTTTTCAAGAGCCTTTAACGGCTTTGAATCCTGTGTTCACGATTGGAGAGCAAATATCAGAAGCTCTTTTGATTCACAAAAGAATCACTAAAAAGCAAGCTAAAGACAAAGCTTGTGAGCTACTAGATCGCGTCAGAATTCCAGAGGCTAGAAAGCGCTTTGATGAGTATCCTTTTCAACTCTCAGGAGGGATGAAGCAACGCGCTTTAATTGCTATGGCACTTGCCTGTGAACCTAAAATTCTTATTGCAGATGAACCAACTACAGCTCTTGATGTCACAATTCAAGCTGGTATTCTTGAGCTTATGAAAGAACTGCAAAAAGAAATGAACATGGGCATTATTTTTATCACCCATGATCTTGGGGTTGTTGCAGAAATTGCTGATGCTGTTTCTATTATGTACGCTGGAGAGGTGATTGAAGAGGGGGATGTTTATCAAATTTTTGAAAACCCAAGACATCCCTATACAAAAGGTCTTTTAGAGTCCATGCCAACTCTTCAAACACAAAAGGGAGAAAAACTAAAAACCATAAAGGGCTCTGTTCCAAATCTTTTTAATCGAACAGAGGCTTGTAATTTTGAGAATCGTTGTGCTTATGCTAAAGAAGTTTGTCGCAAGGAAAAGCCTTTTTTAGAAGAAGGGGTTTCTGGAGCTAAAGTGGCATGCCATTTTCACAGGACAATTTCATGACTTCGATTATTCGTGCAGAAAACTTGTCTGTAGGCTTTCCTATTCGTGGTGGTTTGTTTCAGTCTATTCGTTCCGAAGTAAAGGCAGTCAATGATGTAAGCTTTGAAGTAGAAGAAGGAAAAACTCTTGGGGTTGTGGGAGAGTCTGGTTGTGGGAAGACTTCTCTTGGTCGTGCTCTTGTACGATTGTATGAGCCGACGCAAGGAAAAATTTTTTTCAGAGATCAAGACATCACACATTTATCTTCTTATGAAATGAGATCATTTCGTAAAGAGATTCAAATGATTTTTCAAGACCCTTACGCTTCTTTAAACCCAAGAATGTCAGTCAAACAAATCCTAGAAGAACCATTTCGCTTAGATCCCTCTTGCTCTAAAGAAGAAAGAGAAGACAGACTGCTCAAGCTTTTAGATATTGTCGGCATGGACACTTCTGTGCTTGAGCGTTACCCCCATGAATTTTCTGGAGGACAAAGACAACGAATAAGTATTGCACGCACTCTAATTTTGCGTCCAAAACTTATTATTGCTGATGAACCTGTTTCTGCTCTTGACGTTTCAATTCAAGCACAGATTTTGAACCTATTAAAAGAACTTCAGGAAAAATTTGAGCTCACCTATATTTTTATTTCTCATGATTTAGGAGTCGTGCGCTACGTTGCTGATGTCGTTCTTGTTATGTATTTAGGAAATATTGTAGAAGAAGCTCCTGTGGAGATTTTATTTGAAACACCAAAGCACCCTTATACAAAAGCTCTTCTTGATGCTATTCCAAAGGCTGATCCTAGACGAAGAGAAAAAAAGAATATTTTACTAGGAGACCTTCCATCTCCAATGAATCCTCCAAGTGGATGTGTATTCCATACAAGATGCCCTCTAGCTGATAGTAACTGTAAGATTAAAAAACCAACTCTGAATAGGCAGTCTAACAATGCCTCTCATAAAGTAGCTTGTCACAAGGTTTAAAAATGGAGGTTCTTTATTTTGAAATTCAAAACACAGATCATATTTTTATGTTTGATTCCTTTTTTAAACAACTGTACTTGGTTTAGCTCTGGAGAAAAAAACTCTTCGGGACAAAATTCTTTTACAGCAGAGAATAATGAAATTGTTCTTCATCAATCTAGAAGTGCTGATGCAAAAACCCTAGACCCACAAGCACAGTTTGACTCTATTTCAGGTCTTTTTGTTCGTTCTCTATATGACACTCTCCTTGACTATCACTACCTCAAACGTCCTTATGAATTAATACCTGTTCTCTTGGAAGAAATGCCTCAAATTTCTGAAGACAAAAAGACGCTTACTTTTAAACTAAGAAAAGGAATTCATTTTAATGATGACCCTTGTTTTGAGGCTGGTAAAGGAAGAGAGCTTGTCTCAGATGATGTCTTGTATACGATAAAACGTTTTGCAGATATTAACGTGAATGCTATGAGTTGGTTTCTCTTAAGTGATTCTGTTGTTGGACTTGACGACATGAGAGAAAAGACAAAAAAGATTTTAAACCTCGATTACGATAAAGAACAAGTCAAAGGTCTCGAAAAAATTGATTCCTATACTTTTAAAATTCACCTAATAGAACCAAACCCGTTGGCTCTTTATTCTCTAGCAGCCTCTAGTCTTTCTATCATCCCTAAAGAAGCTGTCACAAAATACGGAGAGGCCTTTAGTCGACACCCAGTTGGAACAGGTGCTTTTTATTTAAAAGAGTATAGAAAAAAGCAAACTATGACCTTTGTAAAAAATGAACATTATTTTATGAACTACCCAACAGACGGTGAGCTTGGTGATAAAGAAAAGGGCTTCCTTGAGGATGCTGGAAAAAAACTTCCTCTCGTAAATGAAGTTCAGCTCCACTATATCCCAGAGTCTCAGCCTGAAATGTTAAAATTTAAAAATGGTGAACTTTCTTGGGTTGCTTTAGATCGAGACAATTTTCAGCAGATGGCATTTTTTGATAAATCTGGAGAAATTCATCTTAAAGATGATTTAGCTAATGATTTTAAGATTTACACAGAACCTGGTCTTGTGACTACTTACATTGTTTTTAATATGAAAGATACTATAGCTCAGAATAAAAACTTAAGAAAAGCTATTGCTCACGCTATTGATTTTAAAAAGAAGATTGAACTTCTCAGTAATGGTAGAGGGTTGACTTTGGGCTCTATTGTCCCTCTTAGTATTGGAGGGAGTGAAAAAGATATTGGTAACTACGGCATTCCTTTTGATTTAGAAAAAGCTCGAGACTATATGAAAAAAGCAGGATACGGTGACAAAACTCTTCAGCTTGTTATGACCATTGGGGGTACCACTACCATGTACCAAAATCTCTACGAATTTTTAAGAGATTCTCTCGATAAAATTGGTATTGATTTAAAACCTGATTACAAAACATGGCCAAGTTATTTGAAGTCAACTCAAATTGGAGACTTTCAAATGGCAACTGCTGCTTGGGCTGCAGACTATCCAGATCCTGAAAATTTTTATCAGTTACTTTTTAGTGAAAATACTAGAGGATCAGCTTTCAAAAATGATGAGTATGATAAACTCTACGACGAAATGAGGTTCATGCAGAATTCTCCTGAGCGTTTTGAAATTATCAAAAAAATGGCTCAAATTCTTCAAGAAGAAGTGCCTGTTATTTTTGATAGCACCCCACTTGTCTCTGGACTTGTGCAGAACTGGTTAACTAACTTTAAAAGAAATATTATGGTAGACTATCCTTTTAAGTACTTAAATGTGAATCAAAAATCTGAGAAAACTGTTGCGCAAAAATAATAACCCTTCTTCTTAGGTCTGTTTATGTTTTTTTATGTGATCAGACGTCTTCTGTACATGATTCCGACTCTACTAGGTGTTGCTTTTCTGACTTTTCTTCTCTTCACTATTTTTGGAGAAGACCCTGTGAGACAAGCTCTTGGGCTTCACGCCTCAGAAGAGGCTATTGTAGCCTTAAGAGCAAAGTGGGGGCTTGACCAATCTTTTCCAAAACAGTTTTATGATTTCCTTGTACAAATTCTAACATTTGACTACGGAGAATCATTTTCAACAGGAGAGAAACTTTCTGATATTTTTTGTGGAGGAGTTCTTGTTTCTTTATCTTTGACAGCTCCTCCTTTTGTTTTTGGAACATTGTTTAATATTGTGATCGCATTGTTTATTTCTTATTTTAGAGGAAAAGCTCTCGATAAAATTTCAACTTTCTTGTTTGTTGTGAGTATGAGTATTTCCTATTTAGTTTACATTATTATTCTGCAATATTTATTGGCTTACCGTTTTGGATGGTTTCCTATACAAGGTTTTGAACCAGGGTTTGCTTCTATTTCTTATTTAATGTTGCCTTGGTTTATTATTGGACTTGTGTCTATGGGCCCTGATATTAGACTTTTTCGTACTATTTTTCTTGATCAAGTAAAATCTGATTATATACGCACAGCAAGAGCAAAAGGAGCAAGTGAGCCTCGTGTTCTTTTTGTACACTTACTTAAAAATGCTATGATTCCTATCCTCACAAATACTGTGATAGCTATCCCTTTTCTTATCACAGGGGCTTTTGTGATGGAGCGTTACTTTGCTCTTCCTGGTATTGGTGATATTACAATCACAGCTATTAACGAGGGAGATTTCCCGATTATTAAAGCAATGACTGTGATGAGTGCTGTGTTGTATTCTTGTTTTAATTTGTTAACAGATGTTTTGTATGCTCTTGTTGATCCAAGAGTTAAGCTCAGTTAATAAAATTTTTAGGATTTTTATTATGGGAGAAGTAAAAGTAAAAAATACAATTCCTCTTCAATACGATACAAAAAAGATTGTTAAAATTAAAAATCGTTTTGTAAGAAGATTTTTTAGTCAAATTCAAAACAATAAACAATTTCTTTTTTCCTCACTTATAATTCTGTTTTATGTTTTTGTAGCTTTTCTTGGGTGGATGAGCTTACTTCCTGATTTTCAAGCTCGTGTAGGTATGAGCTACGAAAGCCCAAGCCTTAGTTTTGCAAAGCTTTTTGGAACGGATATTTTTGGACGGTCTGTTTTTTTTAAACTTTTAGCTGGAACACAAACAGCTGTGACTATGGGTTTTGTTGTTACAGCAATTGCAGTTCCTATAGGCCTTGCACTTGGCTCTATAGCTGGTTATTACGGGAAGACTATCGATATTTTTATCACTTGGCTCTACTCTGTGATCGCTTCTGTTCCAGATATTTTGCTTTTAATAGCTATTTCTTATTCTCTTGGTAAAGGTTTAATGGCTGTTTGTGTGGCCATGGCTGCAAGCTATTGGATTAGCCTTTGTCGTATGATTAGAGGTGAATTCATTAAACACAAAGAAAGCGAATATGTTTTAGCAGCAAAACTTCTAGGGGCTAATGACTTTGTTGTGATTTTTAAACACATCCTTCCTAATGTGATTCACATAGCAATTGTTACGAGCTCTCTTATGATTTTAAATGCAATCAAAGCTGAAGTTATGCTGACTTATCTTGGTGTTGGAATTCAAGACGGAGCTAGCTGGGGAGCAATGATATCAGCAGTTCCTGGTGAGTTGACGAATGAAATTTGGTGGTCTCTTGCAGCTGTTGTATCTTTTATGTTTCTTGTTATTTACGCCCTCAATGTTGTGGGTGACACTCTTCGTGACATATTAGATCCGAAGCTTCTTAATTAAAATTCTAGTTACTTAAGATTTTTTTGTTTTGCAACAGAAGATAAGGTTGGTTTCGAGATTCTTTGAAGAGAAGAGCTCAGTCTTTTTACTCGGTCTTCAAGTCTTTCAAAAGTTTCTAGAGGGCACTCTCTAACAATATTTGAAAGAGGAACTTCAAGGCTTCCTGTTTTATGTTGCAGAAGAATTGCTGGAATAAATTTTCTTAAATCTCTAGAAAGAACTTTCGTTTGTGTAATCGTTACACCAGGAAATATTTCTTGAAAAGAAAGCTTTGCATCTTTAATGGTAATAGGAGTTTTTTTATTAATCTCATGTTTTGTAAAAAGCCTTTGTACAAGACCAGGATAGAGTTTACAGGATGCTCTAAATCTTTTAATTTCTCTTTCCAAATTATGAGGATAATTTAAGCTTATTCTTTGGGCTATTTTCTGGCCAAAACGAATCATATTTATAAATTGCTCATCACTCAAGCCATTTGGGTTGTGAAGAAACCAAAAAGCTACTCGACCTTCTTCGTAAAGAATAAGATGAGCTTGAATTAACACCATAGTTAGACGTCCATGCCCATCTCCAAACGGATGGTTGATATTTATAAATTTCACAAGTTTGCATAGATCTTCTAGAGAGTGTGATTCATTGTAAATCTCAATGAGGCTGATAAAGATTTGTTTTAACTCTTCTAGTTCAGAGTCTAAAAAAGCCTCTCTGTAAGCTAAAATATCATATTTTGACTTAAGATACTTCTCTGGGCTATTTTCGTATTGAGTTTCATTTCTAAGCCAAGGCGTGTCATCTTCTTCTTCGATACATTTTTTTAAAATAATTTTTCTAGATCTTCTCACTTCTTGAAGTCCTTTCAGTTCAAGAAAGCGAGTGTGAAGACCAAGGTGAGTCCTTCCTCTGTAAAGATGCACATCTTTTAAATCAATTCTTCTAGAAATAGAAATAATTTCTCTAATGAGCTCATAAGAAAGCCCGTCACTTTTTAGTTTTTGTACTGTGTGATCTAGGGCACTCATAGCTCCAAAGAAATGCTTAAAAGGTTCTTCTTTTACTTCTCTAAAATAGCGTGTTAAATAGTTATCTCTTTGATGGAGAATATCTGCAAACATTAGACCAGCAAGATCTGGGTGTAACTTGACTCGACCAATAACAGGAAAGCTTGCAGCAGATGCTAAAAGATGAGGTCGAGGGGTAACAGATTGCTTTTCTTGAGAAAAACAATTGATAGAAACAAAAAAAATAAAAAACACAAAACTCAGTTGTTTAAACATAGAATTTCTTTTTAATTAGTAGACTTTGAATTTGCGCAGTATAATAAAAAGAGGCGGTAAAATCAATCTAAAGTTTTTAAAATATTTTTAAACACTTAATATAACTAAGAAATAACAAGAATAAACAAGAAGCTTAAGAATGAAAAATATATTATGTCTCCTTTAGTGCTGTTATAATTTCAAGTAGGTAGCTAGATTTTATTGAGAGCTTTGAATAATAGGGAGACAGTATGATCAGCTTAGAAGCCTTGGGTGAAATTATGGGAGCTTCTCTTTACCCAGGAAAAGAAGGTGCTGCTCTAGAAATAAAAGGGGTAGCTCCTCTAGAAACAGCAAGAAAAGGTGATCTTAGTTTTTTTGCAGATCTGAAGTATAAAAAATTTCTACGAAGCTCAGAAGCCAGTGCTATTATTGTTCGAGAAAAAGAAGATGGGGTGAATTTTGCTCAACTGGTTCACCCAAACCCACGTTTAGCTATTGCAAAAGCTTGTTTAAAACTTTATCCCACACGCCATAGTTTTTACGGGCAAAGTTCTTTAGCTTTTGTTCATGAAGAAGCTCATGTTCATAAAACTGTAACTCTATACCCTCATGTGTTTATAGATCATGGTGCTCGGATTGAACAAAACTGTGTTCTTTATCCAGGGGTATATGTAGGACCAGGATGTTTCGTGGGAGAGGGTTCTGTTCTTTATCCAAATTGTGTGCTTATGGAAGGAACAAAAATCGGTAAGAATGCCATCCTCCACGGAGGTAGTGTTATTGGTGGAGATGGTTTTGGATTTGTCCCAACAAAAGAAGGAAATATAAAAATTCCACAGCTTGGAAAAGTTGTGGTGGAAGATAATGTTGAAATGGGAGCTTTGTGCACAGTGGACAGAGCTACTTTTGATGAAACAATTGTAAGAGAAGGAACAAAATTTGATTCTCAAGTCCATGTTGGGCACAATGTGGATATTGGAAAAAACTCTCTTGTTTGTGCTCAAGTCGCTTTTGGTGGTTGTGCTAAAGTAGGAGAAGGTTTTATCACTGCTGGACAAAGTGCAGTAGGTGCTGCTGTGAATGTGTGCTCACATGTAACTTTAGGCCCATGCTCTGCTGCCATTCAAGACGTGACTGAATCAGGCGAATACATGGGAATGCCTCTGTCAAAGTTGAAAGATTGGAAGAAAGAGCAACTGGCTCTAAAAAGACTCCCTCAAATGAGGCTAGAACTAAAAAGATTACAAGAAAGTCTTGATGCACTTGAAAAAGAACTTTAAGCCCTGCTACTTATTTCATTATTACATCTAACTAAAAAATTTTCTTGCCACTGTTTTCTTCTTAATTCATCAGCACTTGTGTTCTTTTTTATATCTTGCTTCAGTTGTTTATTAGATTTTTCAAAATCTTTTATTTCACTATCAGCAAAAGTTTTCTTTAAAGAATTTTCATCATTATCTAGTGAATACCCAAGAGCTTTTAATGAATTGTGAGCAATTGATTCAAAAATTTGTATCTCTTCTTTAGTTAGACCTGTTCTGTATTTGTTGAAATTATCTTTCATGATCGGTTTACTTAAATTTTGCCACATTTCACCCGCAAGAGAAGTGTTACTAGCTTCTTTTGAAGTGTAGTAAGATGAAAATTTATTTTGAAAAGGAATTTTTAAAACCTTGCAAATATCTTTTATGGTCTTTTCCGAGTCTGCCAGCATATCTTCATAGCGAATTTTAATAACTCGTTCTTTAGGAACTTTTTCACAAATTTCTAAAGATTTTTCTTGGTCTTCATTCCATTTTTTTGCAATAGAGAAAATATGTTTTTCACCCACATACGCTTTTTTGAATGAAAGAGCGACATCTCTTCCGTCTCTGTAGAGATAAAGATAAATAGGCGCAGGACTTAGTTCTTCAAGTTTCTCAAAAAAATGTGTATTAGCCATGCTTTTACAAGACCAATACTGGGCATTTCTTGCTTCTGCAGCTTTTTCATAAACAAGACGAAACACCTCAATAAGCGTTGGGGATTTACATTTTTTTTGAATTTCATCTCTATTAAATATAAGCCCTTCCCAAGGCACAGGATTATTTTCTATCCAAGAACAAACATCATTCACAAGGCGAGCAAAGTTTTCTTTTTTTTCTAAAGCCCCATAAAGAGGAAGAAGTCCTTCGAAAGTAATCAGAATATGCGGGGGGTGTGGAGCAATAACCCCATCGATTTGATCTAGCATCACACGAAGTAAGTTTGAACCAGACCTTTGTGTCCCAATGAATTGAAGCAATCTTTTTTCATTCATAATGAATCTCCTTTAAAAAAGAATAATACCAAGAGTTCCTGTAACTATGAGCAAATAAATGAAATTAATATTTTTAAAATAAAGTAAGGCAAAAGAAATTAAACCAATTGTATATGAGAAAAGAAGGTTATCAAAACCTTTTGCCACAATGATTCCTGCAGAGAAGATCATTCCAACAACGACAGCTTTTATGCCTTTGAACGCAGATTTTACAATAGATGATGATTCAAGAAATTCAAAAAGTTTTGTACCATAGACTGTCAAAAGAGCTGGAGGAAGAAACATTCCTATGGTTGCCATAAGAGCACCTAAAGGGCCCATCACTTTGTAACCAACAAAAGTTGAAGTAATCATAATAGGCCCAGGCGTTATTTGCCCAAGAGCCATCCCGTCAATAAATTCTTGCTGGCTTAGCCAACCAAAATTTTCTACAAGAAGCTCTTGCATAAGAGGAATAAAAACATAACCACCTCCAAAAAGGGTGATACTAAGAGAACTGAATCGTGACAAAATTTGGAAACTTTGATGAAAAGAGCCTCCAATAGTGCTTGTTAGCTGTTCCAAAATAGGATTAATAAATAGACAAATCACAATTAAAATAGCAGCAGAAAAAAGTGGTTTTTTTGGAAAAGAAACTGAACTTTTTGTTTTTTCATAGTCTTTGTGATAAAAAATGTAACCTGCAAGACCTCCTGAAAAAAGCAAAAGAATTGTGAAAGAACCTGTTTTAAAAAGAAGTAAAATAGCAGCTGCAAGAATAGCCATCACGATTTGTTTTTTGTCAGTTAGATTTGTTTTTCCCATTTTAAAAGCAGCGGAAAAAATAACAGCCCAAATAGCAGGAATAACCCCCATGAAAAAGGCTTTTACTTCATGAACTCTTCCGTATGTGAAATAGAAATGCGACAGAACACACATAAGAAGAAAAGAAGGGATAATAGCAGCTATAAGACTGACCATAGCCCCTTTAAAGCCTTTCATTTTGTAGCCTATAAAAGCAACTGTGTTCATAGCCACAGGACCAGGAAGCAAGCTAGTTAGGGAAATACCATCTAATAACACTTCTCGTTTTATGGTTTTGTCTTTTTCTGCCAGCTGATTTTGAATCATAGCAATGAGAGACATAAAACCACCAAAGGAGAAACTTCCTATTTTGAGAAAGGTAAAAAACAAATAAGAGAGCGAAATTTTTTTGTTATCCATTTTTTGTGAATCTTTCCTATGAGAATTGACAGAGCCTTAGTATTTGATAGTATGATTCTAACTTATCAAAAACTCAGCAAGAATAAAAAAAAGGAATCCAAGAATGAAGAAAAAATTTATCAGCCAGGCTTTTTGTGTTTTTCTTATCTTGCTTGAATCATCTTTTGTTTTTGCTGACATTTCTGCCAAAACACAAGAAACAAGAACAGGTTTATCGGGGATGAAAAGAAATCACCCAATTTTTTTGAACCCTTATTGGCAAGACGCTTTAGAGATTAGAAAAAATTCTTTTGACCTCTTAAAAAATGAAAGGGCTATAAAAAAGAGCTCAGAAGAGTCACCTTATATTGAAGATCTAAAGATAAGCTCTTCACTTATCTCTCAACAAACAAAAAAAATTACCTTCACTATTAAGAAAAAACACCCTCATTACTTAGCAAAAGAGATCTCTAGGACTTATTTATTAAACGAATTAAAGAGAGATCTGAGAGGAGACGTAGTTTTGCCTCTTTACGGTCTTTATCACGGACACAGAAATGAAGTAGAGATCAAAATTGATAACCAGGAAACTTTTTACACAGTGTTTGTAGAGACTGAGGCTCCAAAATATAATCACTCTTATAGCAATATCAAAGTAGAAAACTTTATGACTGACTCTGCACAAAAACCCTCTTTTGATTTTTTTCTTTTAAAAAGTGCAAAAAGTGGTATCGGAATTATGGATATTGACGGAGAAATCAGGTGGAATTACCCAGTGCCTCTTTTTGGTTGGGCCTGTCTTCTTGATAAAAATAAAGTTTTCACATTTGGAGAGAACCATCTCTACCAGATTGGGTTTAATTGGGAGCGCGAAAAATATGAAGTAACTTCTGACGAGTATACAAATGTTATTAGACATCATGGCATTGACTTAGGAAAAAAAGGTTATTTGGTGCCCATGAGTGCTAACAGGAAGTCTGACGGAACTTTTATTGATCAAACTCTTATTTTTGAAATTGATCAGTTTGGAAAAGTTCTGAAAACTTGGGATCTTGGTGAAATTATTGCACGTCATATGAGAGAAGAGGGAGATGATCCAACTCTTTTTGTGAGAGAAGGAAGTGACTGGTTTCATATGAACGCAGTTCTTTATACGAATAAAGAAGATAATTCTTTGATTGTGTCTAGTCGAGAAAATTTTGTGATTAAAATAGATTATGAAACTGGAAAAATTAAATGGATTTTTGGAGACCAAGCTAAGTACTGGTACATGTTTCCATCTTTAGCAAAACTTGCGCTCTCAACAGAGGGGCTCTATCCTGTTGGTCAACATGCAATTTCTATTTTAGGAAGCAATGCTAATAGGCTCATGTTCTTTAACAACGGTCATCCTAGTGTAAAACACCCTGAAGGCGCTCCTGAGGGAGCTTCTTACTCTACAAGTTCTGTGAATAGTTATCTGATTAATGAATCAAAGAAAACAGCAAAAATGGACTTTGATTACAATCTTGGGTATAAGTCTCACACACGTTCAAGTGCTTATAGAAGTAAAGACGACCTTTTCACACTTATTATGGCTGCTCATGAGCATGAGCTTAGAATTATTAAAAATGAAGACACACCTAAACTTCTGCTTCAGGTCAAATTTTCAGAAGAAATCGAAGATAAAAACATTTGGAATGTGTCGATTATAGAAGAAAATTTTCCAGGGCTTTCCTTATAAACTATTTTTAATTTGGCTTAAACTTTTCTTCAAACAACTTAAACTGCTTTTTAAAGATCTCGAAATTTTTATCAGATGTCTTAGGAGATTCTGCGTCAAGAGAAAACTCCTCGTCTTCTAAGTCTTCACTAATACTTCCATCTATAGCTTTTATTTCATTAGATAGATTTTCAATCAAACGAGCAGATTTTACCTTGTCAAGAAAATTCTCTTTAATATCAAGAATGACCTCTTGAAGAGCTTCTTTAAAAGAAGGTTTGTCAGAAAGTTGGAAGAAGACTTGAAAAATAGGGAGCACATCAAAAACTTTGTTGATATATGAAAGTTTAAAATTTTCAATTAATGTTTCGCTGTTCTTCTGAACAAAACCTTTGAGCTCTGGAGCGTCTAGTTTGTCTTTAAAAATAATAAGTTTATAGTAAAAAATAAAGTTCTCAAAAAAATCTTGTGCTTCTTCAGAAAAATTAGCTCTTTCACCTTCAAGAGCTTTTATATTTTCTTCTGCTTCTTCTTTTCTCACAAATTTTTCTTGCCAATGTTTCTTTGCACTCTCGATCAATTCTTTCAAAGAAGACTGAGTAGTAAAATGTTGAAGTAGAGTTGAAGCATGAACGTGATTTTCCTCAGTATCATTAAGGCTTCTCATTCTGTATTTATCAAAGAAAAAATGACTATTTGCCTTTATGAATGGAACCATTTTCCTATGAGTCATGAGCCCTTCAAAAATTTTATCTACTTTGCTTCTGAAGAAAAAGTCAACGTCTCTCGATGCCAAAATAGAATATAGCTTTGATGTGAAAATATTAATATCTTGAGGAGTCATAGAATCAAGAGCTTTCCCAAATAAAGCACTTGGAAAAGATTTAGCAATATAAACGTTAAAATTTTTTAAAACTAGAGACACTAGTTCTTCATCATTGTAGCGCGGAAAGGTATTTTGGAATTCAAGCAAAACTTCTATGCATTGCGTTTCATATTTTTCATTATGAATATAGATGCCGCAGTAAGTCACCAGTTCTCTTTTTTGCTCTGGAGTGAATTTAAAATTCTTATATTTTTCCAACATCTCAGTAAAAAAAAGTGGAAGATTTTGAGCCAAATAAGATAAAAAATCTGCATCTTCCATTACATCAGGCTTAGCTATATGAGCTGTTGTCATTTCGAAAACATCATTTAAAAGTGATTTATTATGAGAAAAGTGTTTTATTAAATCACTCAAATAGGAAAAAACTTTTCTTTTATAGGTTTGACTACCTTTTTCTTTTAGAGCTTGATGAATGAAGGCTCGGAAGAAACTAAGAACTTTCCCTTGTCTTAGAAAACTTAAATAGATATCAAAAGTTTCTTCGTTTTTAGGAAGTTTCTTAAAATATAGATCCAAATATTTAGTAGACTCTGCATGTGAACAAGACTCTCTAAGCAAGCTGATAACTGCATCCAAATGTTCTTCTTTTACTTGCCACTTAACTTCTAATCCTTGTGACCCCATGGAGAACGCTTCTGTGGCAATATTGTTTTTTATTCCTTCTAAGAGGTTATATGTTTCTATCTCTTCATAACGAGAGTGAGATCCCGCTCCCAATCCAGCACCACTAATATGAAGTGTGATTTTAGAGGTCATGGTTTTTAAGTCTTCTTCGTACTCAATCCTTGCACTGTGATTTCTTTGGGGATAGTTATAGATAAAAGAAAGTTTTTGACCTTGAAAACGAAAACCAACAAGTGTTGTCCTACTTGAACCACCTTGTGAACCACTTACAAATCCAGCGATCTTGTTAATTTTTTTATGAAATAATTGAACCTTCTGAGGGAGGTTCTCAAAAGAAAGTTCTAACCTTTGCATAGACTCTGACAGCAAAATGAGTAGATCCTGATGCACCCAAGTGAAAAATTCTTCATGACTATGTGGCATATTTCTGCGATATTCACTTACTGAAGAGCCTCTTACAATTGCATTCACATCAAAATCACTTGATACTTGAAGTTGACTTGGATCAAAGGTTTGACTAGATAATCGATTAAGAACTTCTTCTCTATCTTGAGTATCAATACGCAATAAACTTGAACCAAGCCTATTTAATAGAAGAGAGTAACTTCTCAACATGAGATGAAAAGTAAAGATTTTATCTTTCTTCTCAGCAATTTGCTGGCCTCTCAAAGTCTCGTCCCCCGCAACCTCCGCATAGGATTTTTTAGGAGGCAATTGGGTCACTTCAAAAAGAGGACTTCCTGTCACCGATTTTATGCTCACATCAAAAGTTGCTATGAATTCTTCTAAATAATCTAAAGCAGCTAATTTACCAAGAATATCAGCTTTTTTATAAGACTCTAAGAAACTGTTTTCTCCTTCTTCTAAAATAGGAGAAAGCAAATTCCCAGAAAAGAATTCCCAGGTCCTCTCAAAAGTTTTTGGATCAGAGAAATTATCTATTTGTAATTGATTTAAAAGATTTTTTTGGTTTTTTATATTCTCTAAAAAAGGTTTTTCTTTTTGAATATCACCAATCAAGCTCTCAAGATTTCCACTAGGGGAGCTTGGAAAAATAAAGTTGAGCCAAAGGACAAGAAGCTCTGCGTCTCCTAGGAACATAAGTTCTTTGTAGAAATTCTGCTGCAAAGCAGGAGAAAAACCTTCTAAACCATTGATAAATGAAATCCACTTAGCTTTTGTTTCCTCAGTAAAAGCGTGAGGTGTCACCATCCCTGCAAGTTTAGCAAGAGAGGAAGCACCCTCTTTGATAACGTTTGCTCCTCTTTTTTCTCGTGTGATTTCTTTCAAAATTTTTAAAACAGAGTCCCCAGCAAGACCTTCTTTTTCTTTGTGATCTTGAAATATCAAAACTTCCAGTAAGTGAGTATAAAAAAGACGTTTTGTGAGATACTCTATACTCTCAGGCCTATGATCCAAAGAGTGAGCTAAAGCTAAACAGATTTCTCCTAATTCAAAAAGAAGACTTTTTGCACGTTCACTATAGCCCTCTTCTTTGGTAGCTTCTCTCAGTGTCGTTAAACTCCATAACCAAAGCTTACTTAAACTTAAACGTGCTTCTTCACTCTGTTCTGTTTTTACTTCATGAAGAAGATTTCTTACAGTTGCTATACCGACTCTTTCTTCACGAGTAGTGAGACTTTTCCAAAAAGCTGACAACTCTGCGCTTTGAGGATCCCCGTAAAGCATCTCATAACGATTAGATGGGTCTTCTTCTTCTGTGCTAGAAACTTGCTTCACAGACAAAAATTGAGGAATTGGGTAGTGAATCCAACCAAGAGAAGCATAAAGGTTTTCTACTAAAGCCTCTTTCGTAAAAACTCCTTCTTCTTCCCACTTCACTATACGTCCTTGTTGAACATCAATAATGAACTTCTGAGAACCATCTTTAAACCAATCTGAGACAGTTTCAAACTGATCTCCTAGACTAAGAACAGGCTTAAGTTGTCTGGCAAATTCTGTAGCTTCATGGGAGGTGGCAACAGCCATTTCTTTGATGAGAATAGCTTCGATTTGTCTCTTATCACTTCGTCCCTGATAGGCTTTTAAAGCATCCTTGATACTGCTTGCAAAAACGACCTCTTCTTTTCCTTGAATCAACTTAAGACTTCCTCCTCCTGCACCCACAGGAACAACCTTTGCATGGGGAGCACTCATTACTTTTTCATTTATCAAGTTAAGATAGGAAGGCTCTCTCGCTTCCATATTTGCAACCAGGGGTCTCGCTTGTAAGACATAGATACTTGAATCCACAATAGCAAATTCCACATCCATTGATTTTTCATAGAATTCTTCAAGAGTGACAGCTAAGGAACCTAAGGCTTTGACAGCTTCCTCAGAAAGAGCAGGAACTGTAATAAGCTCCTTAGTGTTTGGCATAAAATCCTCTAGGGGAGGTACCATGCGGAAGGGTTTTGGAAGAATTCTAGAGTAAACCCTGCCATCTTTAAGAAAATAACTATCCACACTGATTAAACTATCTACGACAGCTCCATTATAACCATAAGCAGCTTGAATCAAAGGTGTGCCTGTGCCTGGAGAAAATGCTCCCCTATTAAGTTTCTTGGCTTGAAAAGCTGCTGGCTCATCAGTGAACATCACCCCCACCCTAGGAAGTGATTTTTCACTTTCTCTAATCATTCTTTGAAGAAGAACAGGCGTAAAAGGAGGTTCTTTAAGAGAATGGTCCCCAGCTAAAAGTCTTTGAGTAAGAGAACGCTCACTAAAATAAGAAGCAACGACTTGACCAATAGCTTCTAGAAGAAAAAGGAGCTTTGGCTCCACAAAAGCAATGCTTTCATTACCACCAGCATTGGCAAGCTGGTCGGTATCTTCTCTTCCAGTGCTTCGCACCATAAAGTATTCATTTTCCTTTGCAAGAGCCTCAATCAACTTTTTCTCTTCGACACCAGGAAAAAGTGACTGAAAGTTTTCGCTTTCATCAAGAGAGTTAGCGAATTTTTTAAAACCCTCTCTCACTTTAGTTTCAAGTTTTGTTGCTCCCGTTAAAAACTTATCTGGAAAGATTTGCCTATCTAAAGCTTGATCAAAAATCGCCTCTTCTCCAAGACGACTGTCTTTCAGAATTCCCAACCAATCTTCATGTAAAGAAATCGTTAGTTTTTCTTGGATAAATTTTTGAATCGCCTGAGAACTTACACCAAAGAACTCAGGTACATAGTATTTAAAGTTTGGGTTTCCGAGAGAAGAGAGTCGCTCTTCAAGAAGCATTAAGTTTGCAGTCTTATAACCAAAACCATCCTCCAAAGCTAATTTGTTTAAGCGTTCAGAGACTTGAGAGTGAGCAACAGTAGTTGAGAGTATAAAAAAGAAAAGAACACAAAAATGTGACGTCATATTCAAACCTTATGTGATAGTGATAGAAGCTTTACTTCTACTTTATCAAATAACTAAAGCATTATCAAAAAAAAATTTGAGCTTCCCTCTTAAAGCTAAAATCTTTCAATAAGCACATTGGAATCGTTGTAGCACTGCCTAGTGTCTTAAGTCAGTCTCTTCAATCCTACAAAGACTGTCTTGGTACAGCTGGAGCTCTTTTTGGAAGCGCCTATTACATTGTTCTAAGCTTCTTTCTAAGTTGTGTTAGCTTTTTCTCTTTTGAAAAAAACTATAAACCTCAAAGGGATGAAACATATAAAAGTTTAGAAAACTAACCCAAAGGCAATGCGTACATCTCTTCTTCCTTGTCTGCATTTTGATTTCATGTCATTTATTTAGATCTGCTCAAAAAGACGAACCATTAAAATATTCGTCTTAAATTCTCTTTTTGGTTTTTAAGTCTTTAATGAAAAAGGAGGGTTCTTATGAGGGTTCTTTGTTTTCTTGTTTGCACTTTTTTATCTTCCTACTCTTTTTCCAAAACTAGCTTTAAAACTCTTTGCGATGCTCATCTTCGTGCCAAGTCTATTTTAGCTCCTGATGTTTTCAAAACAGTTGATGTTCTTTTCAAAAAATCAAAAAAGCAAACTTGTAGCGAAGCGGAAGAATATTTAAATTCCTCTACTTATTTAGATTTATCAAATAAAGGACTAACAACCCTAAAGGGGCTTGATAGCCTTGAAGGAATCGAGGTTTTAAATATACGCCACAATGATCTTGTTGATCTTTGGGGAATTGAAAACTTACAAAATCTTTTAGTTTTAAAAGCAGATCATAACAAACTAAGAAATGTGTCAGCTCTTGTTTTTTTGAAAAATTTAGTAAAGCTTGATGTCAGTTTTAATCAGCTTGATTATCTCTCTCCTTTAAAAGAAATGCAGAGTATAAAATTAAAAGCTGAAGGCAATAATGTTTCTGAGCTTAGAGACGCAAGTGATGAGATGACAGAACTTGACTATGTAGAGTCCCTTGTTTTTATGAGAGAGGTAAGTAAAGGAGATCCAGGGTATGATTTTGAGGTTTCAGAAGAAAACACTGTAGAAGACATCAAAGAAACACTAGAAGGAATAGCTGAAAGAGGAGATTTTTCTACATTTCGCAAGCTTCTAGCTCATGAAGTAAGTCGAGGACGTTTGCTCGATCAAAATTTTATTCTTTCTGCCACAACAAAACAAAAGAAAATGATTTTAGCCTTAACAGAAACAGAAATGGTAATTGAAGGACTTTTTGTTAAATTTAAAAATCTGTTCTCAAGAGGAAATCCTTTAGAAAAAACAACAGAAGATTTCTTTGAAGAAAAGAAAATTCAGTTAAAAATCTTTTTTGAGTATTATTTAGCCGAAGGGTCTCTTCCACCCTATGATAAAAATGATCTAAGAAGTTTAGAAAGATTTCTTCATAATAAAATGGGAAAAAGAGTCTCGTGGGTTCGAAATCAAACCTACTTTCAATCTGAAAAAGATCTTCTTCATCCCAGACTTCTCCAAGATGACATCTTTGCGTGGAGTACAACAAGACTTTTCCCAAATAGTATAAGAACAGGTTTTGAGGGAATGTAAGCTTGTAAAGATGCACTAAAAATGAAAAGTAGAATTAAAACTTCTTGTCTATACTCATTTTTAAAAACACAACCACAACTTGGGTTTAAAAACTGACCTTTAGCTTTTTCGTCTGCAAAATATGAGAATATCTTTTCTTTTATTTCGTTTGAAAGACATCGTTTTAATGTTATAGAAAAAATCAACTAAAACAACAGCCCTGCTTGTTTTTAAGAAAAAACTATGTCAGATTTTGCTTAGAGCCTTGTCTAAAATACAGAGGGAAGCTCAGCTCTTTCAAACCAGAACACTACAGATACTAAAAGAATTTTGTTATTCTAAAACTAATTTCTTTCTTTTTTTTTAAAAAAAACTTTGAAGAAAAAAAGTCTCCGCTACTGTTTGAAATTTTTAAACTCATGTATCCTGAAGGTAAGTTCTACTCTCAATCAAATAAAAAAGAAGGAATGAAAGAATGTCATTATTTCCATGGCAAGACTGGTTCTATCATATTTCTCAAAAAGAAGCTGCTCTGAACTCTGAGTACAATAAATACATAACCCTGTGCCAAACGATTTCGGTCAATGGCGCAAAACTTGATAACGATATTAACACTCTAAACTCTATGTATCTTAGAAATTACGCTCTATTAATTATTCTCACTCAAACAAAAATGTCAGAAGTGGACTATTCTCAGTGGTTAGTTGATAATCATGCTCTAAAGCCTGCTAACCCAACAAACTCAACTGCTATCGAAGTCATGCAAGGAACAGCAGATTTAATAGGCTTAGCAGCTTTTGGTAAACTGGTTTGGAACATTGGAGCAGCTGTTAAAAACAGCATATGGAATAGTGCTTCAAATGAACTTGGATCAGAAACCACAGCAACTGGAGAAAGTGTCACTGACTCACTGACTGAACCACTATTAGGGGATGCTGCACTGGATGAAGTCGCTGATATTGGTCTGAATGATATCGGAAATGCAGCATCAGAAAGCATTGTTAATGCTGCTACAGATGCTGGTTTGGAAGCTGGCTCTGAAGCGGCCATTGATGCCACTGGAGCAGCTGTAGCTGATGCTAGTATTGCTTCTGTGGGTATTGCTACTGCAGGCCTTGCTATTGTTGCAGCAATTGGAATTGATGCCATACTAGGGGCCATTGAGGGAGCAAAAGAAGCTAAAGAACTTGATAAAGCTATAGCTAATCTTAATAAAGCCTTAAACACTACTCAAGATTTCTCAGCAAAAGTGAATGAAAAAACTCAGAAAGTTCACGATCTGATTATTAAACAACAAGGCCTCTATGCAACAAACATTGAGCTTCTCAATAAAATTCAAGCAGCAACATTCAGCTATCAGTACGACGCAACAAATATTGCAAGTGCACCAAGCTTTTTGACATCGATGGCTGATGCTGTTGCTGAATATGGTTGGCTCCCAACGATTCGCACAAACTACGGAAATTATATAGCGAATGGAAATACAGGTTGGTCTAACTTTATCATGCTTATGGAAATGATTAAGCCACAGTCAATGTCAAAGCAAACAGCAGATCAATTTTTAGATTATGCACAAGCAAAATTAATTCAAAGTAGTTCAAGTACACAACTTAAAAAACAAGCTTAAAGGAATAAAAAATGAGTTTTTGGCATTCTTT